>OIFG01000037.1_pt1 | contig 137775 bp, 123 predicted proteins | sample 1582031 | NCBI WGS metagenome assembly OIFG01 (sample SAMN07501051, study PRJEB24779) | human gut metagenome | isolation source: stool | host: human infant | place: USA: Pittsburgh, PA | reverse complement strand
CTTTGAGTGCCCACACAGATTGTCTGATAAATTGTTAAAGAGCAGTGCAACGCGGCTTTCGCTCACCGTTGCGAGGTCCCGTATATTACGTTTTCCTCATTCAGAGTCAAGCGATTATTTTTGCTTTTCTCTGCCGGCGTTCATCTCTGAAGCCTGCTGTCACGGCGGTTTGTAATCCGTTGTTCCGTGTCAGTGGAGGCGCATTATAGGGAGTTCTTCGGCAGTGACAAGAGCTAATTTAAAAAAATCTTTCAACCGTCTTTTTTTTGCTCAAAAACGTGCTACAGCGCTAGTTTTTCGAGCGTTTCGAAGCCGTAACGATGTAAAACGGGTAAAAGTTGCTCAGTCTCAGCGGTCAATGCCATGCAATAAGCAATATTTGCGTCGGTAGATTTCGCATCTGGCGCTTCATGTTCAAGCAGCCATGCGGTGCGACGGGCAATAGCTGCCCCTGAGTCTACCAGTCGGGTACCTTCCGGCAGTACGGCAAGCAGCTCGTCCTGCAATAAAGGGAAATGCGTGCAGCCGAGTACAACCGTATCTGGCGGCTCCTTCATACGCAGCCACGGACGCAGAACGCGGCGCAACTCTTCCAGTGATACCGGTTGGCCGTGCAGTTTTGCTTCGGCCATCTCCACCAGCTCGGCTGAACCTAGCATCGCGATCTGACATTCATTGGCAAAGCGTTCGATCAGCTCGCGGGTATAAGGACGCTTAACCGTCCCGCGCGTTGCCAGCAGTCCCACCACGCCATTCGCTGTCAGGCGTGCCGCAGGTTTAATCGCCGGCACCACGCCGACAACCGGGAACGGGAATTTTTCGCGTAAGGCTGGAAGGGAAACCGTACTCGCCGTATTACAGGCAATCACCGCCAGAGCGAGAGGGTAATGCTGTTGTACAGCAGTCACGATCTCAATGACGCGCTCGACAATAAAGTCTTCGCTCTTTTCCCCATACGGAAAAGCCACGTTATCGAATGCATAGATGTAATGAAGATCCGGCAGTAAATGCCGAATCTCATCATAGACTGAAAGCCCACCGACACCGGAGTCAAACACCAGTACGGTGGGACGTGGGTCAGAAGGTGTAGCTGCCAGACAAGGTGTATTCCCGTCCTGCAGTTTCGTAGCCATAAACTGTCTCGTAGTCTTTATCGAACAGGTTGGCGATTTTACCACGAACTGTAAGGTGAGAGGTGACAGGATATGAAACTGCGAGATCCCACAAACTGACCCCACCCATTTTCACGCGCTCTGAGGTGAACGTATCAGGATTGTACGCCACGTCATAACGGGTGCCCAGGTAACGGTAGGCCAGATTCCAGTCGAGATCCCACACCTGGGTATCCAACTGGTACTTCACCTGCTGCTTAGAACGGCGGGCCAGCACCTCGTTGGTTTTGGCATTGCGCGGGTCAACATAGTCATAAGAGATCTGATGTCCCACCGGGCCGGTATCAAACTGCGCCGTAGCTTCGATACCTTTAATGCGCGCTTTATCGACGTTGTAGTAGCGGAACGTACGCGGGTCGCTGCTAATCAGGTTGTCGATATCATTACGATATCCTGATACGCGCCAGGTGACCGGGCCGGTCAGCCCCTCGAAGCCACCTTCCCACTGCTTGCTCTCTTCCGGCTTCAGGTCCGGGTTGCCATAACTCGCACTGTGGATCTGGCTCATGGTCGGCGCTTTATAGGCCGTACCGTAGGAACCGATGATCCGGTAACCGTCGATAAACTCCCATCCGGCGCTGGTCTGCCAGGTGCTATGGTTACCAAAGTTAGAGTTATCATCATTACGCGCCGCGGCTTCCAGGGTGACGCTATCAAACTGCTGCATGGCAGACAGGAATACCCCGGTGTTGCGCTGCGTGTAGCCTTGATCCAGATAACCTGTTCCCGCCTCGGTTTTTTGTTTCTGCCAGTCCAGACCCGCGCCGATATTGCCGTGGCCAACCGTCACGGTGTTCAGCCATTGAGCGGTGTACTGCTTAACGTCATCCGTGGTGGCAGAAGAAGCATAACGGCCTTTGCTCGGATCATAGTTCTGGTCTTTACTGCGACCATACCCGCCCACCAGTTGGGTCTGGTAGATCCCCTGGTTATAGCGCAAACCGGTATCCCAGTTCTGGCTATACAGCTGGCGCGTGTCCGGCAGGCCATCGACCATAAAGTTAGCGTCATAGTGCTCATAGCCGTCATACGCCGTGCGGTTGTCATAACCCAGTCCCCGCACGAAACCGCTCAGGTTATCGGTGATCTGCTGCTCAACCGAGCCAAACAGCGACTTACTCATAAAGCCGTCACGATCGGGCTGGCGTGGCGCATCCGCCGCATCGATATCAAAGCCGCGGGTATAGGTATAGTTGCCGCCGAGGGTGATTTTGGTTTTATCCAGTACCTGCTGGAAGGAGCCATCGTAAGATTGATAGCCTTTCGAGCCGACGCTGGCAGTGATTTCAGCGCCTGGCTTGTCCCGGCCGGTGATGATGTTAATCACGCCGCCAATAGCATCCGAACCATACAGGGCGGAACGCGGGCCGCGAATGTATTCGACACGTTGAATGAGCGAAACGGGGATTTGGCTGAGATCCGGTGAGTTACTGATGCCGGCGTTATTCAGTGGAATGCCGTCGATCAATATCAGCACATGACGGGATTCCGTTCCGCGAATAAAGGTAGAGGAATTGGCACCCATGCCGCCGCTTTGGGCGATATCCACACCCGGTAAGCGTGACATGATTTCAACGACGCTTTTTGCCTGCCAGCGTTCAATATCTTCCCGGGTCACAACGGAGCTAGGGGCCAGAACGGTGTTAGCAGGTTGAGCAACACGGTTAGCCGTTACGACCAGCGCGTCTGCGCCAGATTGCGCCCAGCCCGAAAATGCCGTGACGGAAAGCGCCGTCAACAGCGATACTTTTTTTATCATTGTAAAAGCATCCACAATATAAGAAGGATGCCGCAGGCCTCACCCATAGCACGCGATGATGAAACCAAATGCGACGTAATTCCGGCAGGTCTTCGGGCTAGGTGGCTTTATAAGGATGAAGACTTCCCATTTTCACAGTGTCTACAGCTCTCATCCCGCCAGTCTTTACCGCTGCGCGTCAGCTCCAGATTTGCACTGGATTCCCTTTTCACTCTCAAGAGACCGGAAACATAATGCTACATTTAGACACGTATAGATGTCCAGACTGCTGTTAACCATTAAGGCTGGACATCCCCTGTACAATCCCTACAATCCCCGCGTAATTCATCATCAATCAGGAAGCATCATGACCCCCGAACACCTCCCGACAGAACAGTACGACGCGCAACTGGCAGAGAAAGTCGTCCGTCTGCAAAGTATGATGACGCCTTTTGCTGCGCCTGCGCCTGAGGTGTTCCGCTCCCCGGTCAGTCACTACCGTATGCGTGCCGAATTCCGCATCTGGCATGACGGCGACGACCTTTATCACATCATCTTCGATCAGCAGACCAAAAGCCGTATCCGCGTGGACAGTTTCCCGGCGGCCAGCGAGCTGATTAACCAGCTGATGACCCTGATGATGGATGGCGTGCGTAATAATCCGCTGCTGCGCCATAAGCTGTTCCAGATTGACTACCTCACCACCCAAAGCAATCAGGCCATCGTCTCGCTGCTGTACCATAAAGCGCTGAATGACGAATGGCGCCAGGCTGCAGAAGCCCTGCGTGATGCACTGCGTGCGCAGAACATCAACGTGCATCTGATTGGCCGTGCGACAAAAACCAAAATCACGCTGGATCAGGATTTCATCGACGAGCGTCTGCCGGTGGCGGGCAAAGAGATGATTTATCGCCAGGTGGAGAACAGCTTTACTCAGCCGAACGCGGCGATGAACGTGCAGATGCTGGAGTGGGCACTGCATGCCACTGAAGGTTCAACCGGCGATCTGCTGGAGCTGTACTGCGGTAACGGTAACTTCTCGCTGGCGCTGGCGCGTAACTTCAATCGCGTTCTGGCTACCGAAATTGCCAAACCGTCGGTCGCTTCCGCCCAGTACAACATCGCGGCTAACCACATTGATAATGTGCAGATCATTCGGATGTCGGCGGAAGAATTTACTCAGGCGATGAACGGCGTGCGGGAGTTTAACCGTCTGCAGGGAATTGATCTGAAGAGCTACCAGTGTGAGACGATTTTCGTCGATCCACCGCGCAGTGGGCTGGACAGCGAAACCGAGAAGATGGTGCAGGCGTACCCGCGTATTCTGTATATCTCCTGTAACCCGGAAACCTTATGCAAGAACCTGGAAACATTAAGCCAGACGCACAAGGTTGAACGTCTGGCATTGTTCGATCAGTTCCCGTATACGCACCATATGGAGTGCGGTGTGTTACTGACGGCCCGGTAAATCGTAATGCCGGGTGGCGCAGCGCTTACCCGGCCTACAAACACATCTTACTCTGGCAGCTGCTGTTTACGGTTGCGCATTTTAAAGCCGATCCAGAACACCAGCGCCACAGACAGCACCGCAGGCAGGAAGTTAGAGCCAATGTCCGGGTACTCTGCACGCACCACGGTGCTATACAGCAGGACGCCCAGCACAAAGAACGCCGCCGACAATGCCGGTAACCCCACCGGCATGGTGCGATTCTGATAACGCTGATGCAGACAGTACACCGTCAGCACCAGAGAGATCATCGGGAAAACCGAAAACGGCACAATAGAGCTAAAAATCGCTGCAAACGTACCGTTAATGGATAAGCCAGCGATCAATGCCAGCAACAATGTTCCTTTATCCTGTCCTGTCTGTTTCATTACTCACCTTTCACTCATCGGATTGATGCGCCAGTTTTTCTTGTTCACGGCGATACCAGTAATAAGCCCCTTTAGAGATCATCCGCAGTTGCAATACCAGTCGCTCTTCGAGTTGTTTGCGTTGTTCAACGCTCACATCCAGTGCTTCGGCGCCCGCACTGAAGACTATTGTCACCATCGCCTCGGCCTGCGCTTCAGTGAAGGCGCGCGGCATATGGTTTTCGAGTTCAAGATAGTCGGCAAGTTCCGCAATAAAATGCTGAATCTCACGCGCCACGGCGGCACGAAACGCGGCCGACGTACCAGAGCGTTCCCGCAACAGTAAACGAAACGCGTTGGGATTGTTGCCGATAAACTCCATAAAGGTGGAAACGGAGGTGCGGATCACGCTGCCCCCTTTAGCAATACGCTGACGCGCCTGGCGCATCAGCTGGCGGAGCATCAGCCCGCTTTCATCCACCATGGTCAGACCCAGTTCATCTACGTCACGGAAATGACGATAGAAAGAGGTAGGCGCAATCCCGGCTTCGCGTGCGACTTCGCGCAGGCTCAGACTGGCAAAACTTCGCTCGGCACTCAGTTGACTGAATGCCGCTTCTACCAGCGAACGCCGGGTTTTCTCTTTTTGTTGTGCTCTTACGCCCATCACGATAGTTGAATCCTTCCAAAGGCCCGCTGGCACTATACCAGAGAATAAAATTAATCGGTTTACCTGGCTTACAGAATGACGCTTTCCATGTTGTTTGTGCTCCATCACGCGAAAAGAGCACAACGATAATTGGGTTATCCCGCCAATGATGTTACTATTCTGTTGCTTTTATGTATAAGAACAGGTAAGCCTTACCATGTCACATTCCTACGATTACGACGCAATAGTTATTGGTTCCGGCCCTGGCGGCGAAGGCGCTGCTATGGGACTGGTTAAGCAAGGAGCCAGAGTCGCGGTTATTGAGCGCTACCATAATGTTGGCGGCGGTTGCACCCACTGGGGCACCATCCCTTCTAAAGCCCTCCGCCACGCTGTCAGCCGCATTATTGAATTCAACCAGAACCCTCTTTACAGCGATCACTCCCGTCTTCTCCGTTCATCATTTGCCGATATCCTGAACCACGCTGATACCGTTATTAATCAGCAGACCCGTATGCGTCAGGGCTTTTATGAACGTAATCACTGCGAAATTTTGCAGGGTAACGCCCATTTCGTGGATGAACATACGCTGGCGCTGGAGTGTCATGACGGTTCCGTCGAGACCATCACCGCCGAGAAGTTTGTGATCGCCTGCGGCTCACGCCCGTACCGTCCGGCAGATGTGGATTTCTCCCATCCGCGCGTCTACGACAGCGACTCCATTCTGAGCCTGCACCATGAGCCGCGCCACGTACTGATTTACGGTGCCGGGGTGATCGGCTGTGAATATGCTTCCATCTTCCGCGGCATGAACGTCAAAGTTGACCTGATAAATACCCGTGACCGCCTGCTGGCGTTTCTCGATCAGGAGATGTCCGACTCGCTCTCGTACCACTTCTGGAACAGCGGCGTGGTGATTCGTCATAACGAAGAGTATGAGAAGATCGAAGGCTGCGATGATGGCGTAATTATGCACCTGAAGTCCGGCAAAAAGCTGAAAGCCGACTGCCTGCTCTACGCTAACGGTCGTACCGGTAATACCGATTCGCTGGCGCTGGAAAACATCGGCCTGACCACTGACAGCCGCGGGCTGCTCAAGGTCAACAGCATGTACCAGACCGCCCTGCCGCATATCTATGCTGTAGGTGACGTCATTGGTTATCCAAGCCTGGCGTCGGCCGCTTATGACCAGGGGCGCATTGCCGCTCAGGCGCTGGTGAAAGGTGAAGCGACGGCGCATCTGATTGAAGATATCCCGACCGGCATTTACACCATTCCTGAGATCAGCTCAGTCGGGAAAACCGAACAGCAGCTGACGGCCATGAAGGTGCCTTACGAGGTGGGTCGCGCCCAGTTTAAACATCTGGCGCGGGCGCAAATCGTCGGGATGAGTGTGGGTACGCTGAAGATCCTGTTCCATCGCGAGACGAAAGAGATCCTCGGCATTCACTGCTTCGGTGAACGTGCGGCGGAAATCATTCACATCGGCCAGGCGATCATGGAGCAAAAAGGTGGCGGTAACACCATCGAGTATTTTGTTAACACCACCTTTAACTACCCGACCATGGCAGAAGCCTATCGGGTAGCGGCGCTGAACGGCTTAAACCGCCTGTTTTAACGCACTGTCGAAACGGCCATCCATCGAACTGCGGATGGCCTCTGCCAGCTGCTCATAGCGGCTGCGCAGCGGCGACCCTGGACGATAGACCAGGCCAATAGTACGACGTGGCTCCGGCTTGATGCACGGCAGATAAACTACCCCGTCACGACGACGCTCTGGCGGAACGGACAGCGCTGGCAGCAGCGTAATACCACTCCCCGCCGCCACCATGTTACGCAGCGTTTCCAGACTGGTTGCGCGGAAGTGGGTATCTTCATCGGCACCCGCTTCAAAACAGAAGCCCATCGCCTGATCGCGCAGACAGTGACCATCTTCCAGCATCAGCAGCTTTTCACCGGCCAGATCGGCCATCGGTACGCGATCGCGGTTCGCCCACGGGTGATCCTCATAGATCGCCAGCATCATCGGTTCATCAAACAGCGGGACTTCGATAAAGGATTCACTCTCTTTGACCAGCGCGAGGATCGCGCAGTCGAGTTTGCCGCTATCTAACTGCGCCAGCAGCTGATGTGTTTGCGCTTCATGCAGGTACATTTCGAGTTTTGGGAAGGTCTGATGCAGCATCGGAATAATTTGCGGCAGCAGGTATGGGCCAACGGTAGGGATCAGGCCAATATGCAGCGGGCCGGACATCGTCTCCCCCTGCTGGCTTGCCATTTCCTTGAGCACTTTGACCTCGCGCAGCACGGTGCGCGCCTGATCCACCAGCAGAAGACCTGCCTGGGTGAACAGAACCTTACGACTGGTGCGCTCCAGCAGCATCACACCAAGTTCGTCTTCCAGCTTACGGATCTGACCGCTAAGCGTAGGCTGACTGACGTGGCAGGAATCTGCCGCGCGGCGAAAATGGCGGTGTTCAGCTAATGCAACCAGGTATTCAAGATCACGAATATTCATTATTCATCCTCCGTCGCCACGATAGTTCATGGCGATAGATAGCATAGCAATGAACGATTATCCCTATCAAGCGTTCTGTTGAATAATGCATCACAGAGACGAAGCGGCACTGATTACCCTTGAAGTCCTGCCCGTCTAACGAGTTTTTCTCAAAGCTCGAACAACTAAAGCCAACGTGAACTTTTGCGGACCCCGTGGTCCGCTTTTTTTTGCGTTAAAAAACGGGATAAAAGCAAAATGGCAACCGAAGTTGCCATTTTTAGGGTGTGCTCTATCAAACTAAAGGAAAGAGCCGGGGTGGGGCACCAGCCCGCACGCATTAAAGCAGACGGGTTTTTGCATCTGCAATGGCCTGCGCCACCTGCTGCGGCGACACGCCGCCTTTTGCCGCACGCTTATCCAGGCACGACTGCAGCGCCAGGATGGGGTAAACATCATCGCCAATCACGTTGCTGAATTTCTGCAGGTCAGCCAGAGATAAATCTTCCAGCGGTTTACCCTGACGAATGGCTTCCACCACCGCTTCGCCCACAATATGGTGCGCTTCACGGAACGGCACGCCTTTGGCGACCAGGTAATCCGCCAGCTCGGTGGAGTTGGCATAGCCCTGCTGAGCCGCTTCCTGGCAACGCGGACGCTTCACCTGAATGCCGTCCAGCACCAGCGCCGCCATATGCAGACAGTCCAGCCAGGTGTCGAGCGCGTCGAACAGCCCTTCTTTGTCTTCCTGCATATCTTTGTTGTACGCCAGCGGCAGCCCTTTCAGGGTCATCATCATGCCGGTCAGTGCACCCTGCACGCGGCCACACTTGCCGCGGATCAGCTCCAGCGCATCCGGGTTTTTCTTCTGCGGCATCAGGGAAGAGCCGGAGGTCACACGATCGGACAGCTCCACAAAACCGGCTTCGCCAGAGTTGAAGAAGATCAGGTCTTCGGCGAAGCGCGACAGATGCACCATACCGATTGACGCATTTGAGAGCAGCTCCAGCACATGGTCACGGTCGGAGACGCTGTCCAGGCTGTTGCGGGTGGCAGAAGCAAAGCCCAGCCAGCCGGCCAGCTGCTCACGGTCGATTTCATACGCCGTACCGGCCAATGCGCCGCTGCCCAGCGGGCTAACGTCCAGACGCTTTAAGGCATCCTGCAGACGACTCTCATCACGCGCCAGCATCTCAACGTAGGCCAGCGACCAGTGAGCAAAGGTGACAGGCTGCGCACGCTGCAGGTGGGTATACCCTGGCATCACCGCGTCCTGGTTGTTTTGCGCGGTTTCCACCAGCGCGCTCTGCAGTTGACGGTTCGCCGCCAGCAGTTCTACCACGGTATCTTTACACCACAGCTTCAGGTCGGTCGCCACCTGGTCGTTACGGCTCCGGCCAGTGTGCAGCTTTTTACCTAACTGGCCGACTTTGTCGATCAGTTTACCTTCCACCCAACTGTGAATATCTTCGGCATCGCTCTCGAGGATTTGCTGCGGGTTCAGACGTACCTCTTCCAGCAGGTTGTTCAGCGCCTCTTCCAGCTGCAGCTGTTCGTCTGCGGTCAGCACGCCAACGGTGACCAGCGCTTTGGACCAGGCCACAGAGCCGACAATATCCTGCTCGGCCAGGCGGTAGTCGAAGCGCAAAGAGTCGTTGAACTGTTTGAACCGTTGATCCGCTGCCTGTGTAAAACGCCCACCCCAAAGTGCCATAACATGCTTCCTTTATTCGTTAGTTCTGCCGGGTGGCGCTACGCTTACCCGACCTACGGTCTTGTCGGCCCGGCAAGCAGAGTGCCGCCGGGCATTAAATATTAAGCCAGAATACGGGTACCAATCGGCGTGCCGTTGAACAGGGCTGGCAGTTGCTCGGCGTGACGCCAGGAGGCGATATCCACCGGGCGGCCAAGCGTGCGCGCGGCATCCAGCGCCGCATTCACTTTCACAATCATGCCGTCGGTAATAATGCCCTGGGCGATCAGCTGCTCAGCCTTCGCCGCAGTCATTTCCGCAATGCGCTGGCCTTTGCCGTCCAGAATACCGCTCACGTCAGAGAGGAGAATCAGGTCTGCGCCCAGCGTCGCCGCCAGAGCGGTAGCCGCCTGGTCTGCGTTGACGTTCATCAGCTCGCCCTCTTCGGTCACACCGATAGAGCTGACCACTGGCAGGAATCCCCCTTCCAGCAGGGTGTTAATCAGCTTAGGTGAACCCGGCTGCGCCAGGCCTACATGCCCCAGCTCTTCGTCAAGCTGGGTCACTTTTACGCTGTCGCCATCGCCGAGATAAAGGCCCACGGAGGCGATATGGTGTTTCTTCGCCCAAGCCAGCAGCGTTTTGTTGGCAGTGCCCGCCAGCGCGCCGGTAATGATGTCGATCTGGTCGGCAGGCGTGACACGCAGGCCATTCTTCTTTTTCACCGGCAGGTTAAGGCCTTTCATTAACTCATCAACCACACAGCCGCCGCCGTGGACAATCACCAGCGGGCGTTGATGGGATTCGCGATAGTTAACCAGCGCGGTAAACAGACGCTCCAGCGCCTCTTCGCTGTCCAGCAGCACACCACCAAGCTTGATAATTAATGGATTCATCATCACACCTTAAATAAGAGACTGCGTTTCAGCATAGCCAAAACGAATATTTGCGCACTGAACAGCCTGGGCGGCTGCGCCTTTCAGTAAGTTATCTTCTGCGGCCACCACAATCAGGTGTTCACCCTGCACGGCAAAACCGATATCGCAGAACGGCAGGCCGACCACATTTTTCAGCGCCGGCACGCCTTTGTCATACAGACGTACCAGCGGTTTATTCGCATACGCCTGCGCGAAAGCTTTGCCTACCTGCTCTTTGGTCACGCCCGGTTTCAGGCGGCAGGTGATGGTTTCGAGGATCCCGCGCGGGAAGTTGCCCAGGTGCGGAGTGAAGATGACTTCCGCCCCCAGATGGGTGGTGATTTCCGGGTGATGACGATGATTAAACACGCCATACGGCTGCAGGCTCACTTCACAGAAGCTGTTGGAGATAGCCGCTTTGCGCCCTGCTCCGCTCACGCCGCTGGTGGCGTTGATCACTGGCCACTGGTTGAGATCCAGCAGGTCTGCATCGATCAACGGCTTCAGGGAGAGTTGCGCCGCCGTCGGGTAGCAACCCGGCACGGCAATCAGGTTCGCTTCTTTCAGCGCATCTGCGTTCCACTCCGCCAGACCATATACTGCTTGTTCAAGCAGATCCGGGTGCTGATGGGTGAAACCATAGTATTTTTCATAGAACGCGGTGTCGTTCACACGGAACGCACCGGAGAGATCGAATACCACGCAGCCGGCCGCCAGAAACTGTGGCGCCAGGTCGTGGCTAACTTCGTGGGCGGTGGCTAAAAACACCACGTCCACGCCGTCGGTAAACGCGCTGATATCCGACATTGGCTGCAACGGCAGATCAACAATCCCTTTAAGTTGCGGATGTAAATCGGAAATTAACTTTCCTGCATCATTGCTTTGCGCTGAGACAGTCAAAGCGGTTATGGTCATATGAGGATGGCGATTCACGTAGCTTACAAGCTCTGCGCCCGCATAACCGCTAGCGCCTACAATCAGCGTATTCAACATCGGGTTCCTTTATGCTCAACGTTAATGTATTTTTATTCACATTTATTGCATGAATATTGATACTATCACGACCTAAGGTGTGTCAACAATGAAAATGAATTTACCGCCATTTATCGAGATCTACCGCGCCCTGATTGCCACGCCGTCCATCAGCGCAACGGAAGAAGCGCTGGATCAGAGTAATGAGACTTTAATCAATCTGCTGGCGGGGTGGTTCAGCGATCTCGGGTTTAAAGTGGAAGTTCAGCCCGTCCCGGGAACCCGTAATAAATTTAACCTGCTCGCGAGCACCGGGCAGGGCGCGGGCGGTCTGCTGCTGGCGGGACATACCGATACCGTACCGTTTGACGATGGCCGCTGGACGCGCGATCCCTTCACCCTGACCGAGCACGACAACAAACTTTACGGGCTGGGCACCGCCGACATGAAAGGCTTCTTCGCCTTTATCCTCGACGCGCTGCGTGACGTGGACGTGAAAACGCTGAAAAAGCCGCTCTATATTCTGGCGACTGCCGATGAAGAGACCAGCATGGCAGGCGCGCGCTACTTCTCTGAAAACACCGCAATTCGCCCGGATTGCGCCATTATCGGCGAGCCAACCTCCCTGCAACCTATCCGCGCGCATAAAGGCCATATCTCCACGGCGGTGCGCGTGCTGGGCCAGTCCGGCCACTCCAGCGATCCGGCGCGCGGCGTTAATGCCATCGAACTGATGCACGACGCCATTGGCCGCATCATGACCCTGCGCGACGATCTGAAAGAGCGTTATCACTACGATGCGTTCACCGTGCCGTATCCGACCCTCAACCTCGGCAGCCTGCACGGCGGCGATGCGTCCAACCGCATCTGCGCCTGCTGCGAACTGCATATGGATATCCGCCCGCTGCCGGGCATGACCTTAAGCGATCTTGACGGCTTGCTGAATGAAGCGCTGGCCCCAGTGAGCGAGCGCTGGCCGGGCCGCCTGACGGTTTCTGAACTGCATCCGCCGATCCCGGGCTATGAGTGTCCGCCGGATCATCAGCTGGTGGAGGTGGTGGAAAAACTGCTCGGCGAAAAAACCGACGTGGTGAACTACTGCACCGAAGCGCCGTTTATTCAGACTCTCTGTCCGACGCTGGTCCTCGGTCCGGGTTCCATCAACCAGGCCCACCAGCCGGATGAGTATCTGGAAACGCGCTTTATCAAACCGACCCGTGAACTGATCACCCAGGTTGTGCATCACTTCTGCTGGCATTAATGACCGTCCCCCTCTCTCACGAGAGGGGAAAAATCTCATGATCTTCGTCACACTCCTATAAGCATCTCTTATCTGACGCAAAGCGAATTAAATTTCGTAAATTGCCCGCATTTATTCGTTTGCTGAACCGTTTTCGCAGCAATTGACGACGGGGGTTTTACGTGGCTTTATAAAGGGAGATGACAAAATAATGTCCGTTGGATGTCTGGCCGGGCATAAACAAAAATGATGGGGTGACTGGGTTTTTATGAACGAACAATATTCCGCGTTGCGTAGTAATGTCAGTATGCTCGGCAAGGTGCTGGGAGATACCATCAAGGATGCGTTGGGCGAGAACATTCTCGATCGCGTTGAAACAATCCGTAAGCTGTCTAAATCTTCCCGTGCCGGTAACGAAGCCAACCGTCAGGAGCTGCTCACCACGTTGCAGAACCTCTCCAACGACGAGCTGCTGCCCGTTGCCCGTGCCTTCAGCCAGTTTCTTAACCTGGCGAATACCGCCGAACAGTACCATAGCATTTCGCCGAATGGCGAAGGGGCCAGCAACCCGGAAGTGATTGCCCGCACGCTCAGAAAACTCAAGGACCAACCCGATCTCAACGAAGCGACCATCAAAAAGGCCGTTGAGTCTCTGTCACTGGAGCTGGTGCTGACCGCCCACCCAACTGAGATCACCCGCCGCACCCTGATCCACAAAATGGGTGAAGTGAACAACTGCCTGAAGCAACTGGATAATAAAGAGATTGCTGACTACGAACGTAACCAGCTGATGCGCCGTCTGCGCCAGCTGATTGCTCAGTCCTGGCATACCGATGAAATCCGTAAGCACCGCCCAAGCCCGGTTGACGAAGCCAAATGGGGCTTTGCGGTGGTGGAAAACAGCCTGTGGGAAGGGGTGCCTAACTACCTGCGCGAGCTGAATGAACAACTGGAAGAGAACCTCGGCTATCGCCTGCCGGTGGATTTTGTTCCGGTGCGCTTCACCTCCTGGATGGGCGGCGACCGCGACGGCAACCCGAACGTTACCGCCGAGATCACTCGCCACGTCCTGCTGCTCAGCCGCTGGAAAGCCACCGATCTGTTCCTGAAAGACATTCAGATTTTGATTTCAGAGCTGTCGATGGTCGAAGCCACGCCAGAACTGCTTGAGCTGGTAGGTGAAGCCGGTGCAACCGAACCTTACCGCTTCCTGCTCAAAAACCTGCGCAGCCAGCTGCTGGCCACTCAGGCCTGGCTGGAAGCGCGCCTTAAAGGCCAGCGTCTGCCGAAACCCGCCGGTCTGCTCAGCCAGAACGAGCAGCTGTGGGAGCCGCTATACGCCTGTTATCAGTCACTGCAAGCCTGCGGGATGGGCATCATCGCGAACGGCGAGCTGCTCGATACCCTGCGCCGCGTGAAGTGTTTCGGCGTGCCGCTGGTGCGTATCGACGTGCGTCAGGAAAGCACCCGTCACACCGAGGCGCTGGGCGAGCTGACCCGCTATCTCGGCATTGGCGACTACGAAAGCTGGTCAGAAGCCGACAAACAGGCCTTCCTGATCCGCGAACTGAATTCCAAACGTCCTCTGCTGCCGAGGAGCTGGGCACCAAGTGAAGAGACCCGTGAAGTGCTCGACACCTGCAAAGCGATCGTCGATGCGCCGAAAGGATCGGTGGCGGCCTATGTGATCTCCATGGCGAAAACCCCGTCCGACGTGCTGGCGGTTCACCTGCTGCTGAAAGAAGCGGGCATTACCTTTGCTCTGCCGGTCGCGCCGCTGTTTGAAACGCTCGATGACCTGAATAACGCCAACGACGTGATGACCCAGCTGCTGAACATCGACTGGTATCGCGGCTTTATCCAGGGCAAGCAGATGGTCATGATCGGCTATTCCGACTCCGCAAAAGATGCGGGCGTGATGGCCGCCTCCTGGGCGCAGTATCAGGCACAAGATGCGCTGATCAAAACCTGCGAAAAAGCCGGGATTGAACTGACTCTGTTCCACGGTCGCGGCGGCTCGATTGGCCGTGGCGGTGCCCCTGCTCATGCGGCCCTGCTCTCTCAACCGCCGGGCAGCCTGAAAGGCGGCCTGCGTGTGACCGAACAAGGCGAAATGATCCGCTTCAAGTACGGTCTGCCGGAAGTTACCATCAGCAGCCTGTCGCTCTACACCAGTGCGATCCTCGAAGCGAACCTGCTGCCGCCGCCGGAGCCGAAAGATGCCTGGCGTCATATCATGGACGAACTGTCCGACATCTCGTGCGACATGTACCGCGGCTATGTGCGCGAAAACAAAGACTTCGTGCCTTACTTCCGCTCGGCAACGCCGGAGCAGGAGCTGGGCAAACTGCCACTGGGTTCACGTCCGGCAAAACGTCGCCCGACTGGCGGGGTTGAGTCCCTGCGTGCTATCCCGTGGATCTTCGCCTGGACGCAGAACCGACTGATGCTCCCGGCCTGGCTGGGTGCCGGTGCCGCTCTGCAAAAAGTGGTGGAAGACGGGAAGCAGAACGAACTGGAATCCATGTGCCGCGACTGGCCGTTCTTCTCCACGCGCCTCGGCATGCTGGAGATGGTGTTCTCGAAAGCCGACCTGTGGCTGGCGGAATACTACGATCAGCGTCTGGTGAAACCGGAGCTGTGGGCACTGGGCAGCGAGCTGCGCGAGCTACTGCAAGACGACATCAAAGTGGTGCTGGATATCGCCAACGACTCCCATCTGATGGCCGATCTGCCATGGATTGCCGAGTCCATCCAGCTGCGTAACATCTACACCGACCCGCTGAACGTGCTGCAGGCAGAGCTGCTGTACCGTTCGCGTAAAGCGGAAGAAGAAGGCCTGGAGCCGGATCCACGTGTGGAACAAGCGCTGATGGTCACCATCGCAGGTGTTGCGGCGGGCATGCGTAACACGGGTTAATTAACCGCGACGGACATCATCACGGCAAAGGCCATCCAATTAGGATGGCCTTTTTCAATTATCGACGTTAATGTTGCTCTGTCTGCATCTGGCAAGGGAAAAACATGTATCACGACGTCAACCACCTTCTCTCCCGTCTTATCAGTGGCGCTACGCCATTGCGGCATATTTATTTTGCCAGCACCAGCGGCCCGGTGCCGGAACTGGCCTATAAGGTGGATTTCCCGCGCCTGGAGATCGTGCTGGAGGGTGAACTCATCGAGGCGGGTCTCACGCAAACCCTTATCCCCTGCGATGTCCTTTATGTTCCGGCGGGTGGCTGGAACTTTCCGCAGATAAATAGCCCGGTGACGACCTTCAGCATTCTGTTTGGTAAACAGCAGCTTGGCTTTAGCGTGGTACAGTGGGATGGCAAACACTATCACAATCTGACGAAGCAGCACGTAGCACGCCGGGGGCCGCGAATTGGTTCTTTCCTGTTACAGACCCTCAATGAAATGCAGATGCAGCCGCAGGAGCAACACACCGCCAGACTCATCGTCACCAGCCTGCTCAGCCACTGTCGCGATCTGCTCGGCAGCCAGATCCAGACCGCATCGCGAAGCCAGGCACTGTTCGAGGCTATTCGTAATTATATTGATGAGCACTACGCCATGGCGTTAACCCGGGAGTCGGTGGCGCAGGCGTTTTATATCTCACCCAATTACCTCTCCCATCTGTTTCAAAAAACGGGGGGGATGGGCTTTAATGAGTACCTGAACCATACGCGGCTGGAGCACGCCCGGATGTTGCTGAAAGGGTACGATCTGAAGGTCAAAGAGGTGGCCCACGCCTGTGGATTTGTCGATAGTAACTACTTTTGCCGCCTGTTCCGTAAAAACACCGAGCGCTCCCCCTCGGAATATCGCCGGCAGTATCACAGCCAGCTCACGGAAAAATAGTTATTCCACAATAAAGTGGGTTTGCTGCGGAGCGGAAAGCAGCCTACGCACGGCGCTCATCACGCGCTGCGGTTCCCGCAGAAAGGCGCTGATACCCGATTGTACGTAACGGCTGGAGGCAAACCGCTCCGCCCCTGCAAGCTCAATATCCGTAATCAGCAGCACCGCATCCGCCCGGCGGATATCCTCTTCCGCTAAGGGGTTTTCTATTCCCAGCGCCCCCTGGGTTTCAATCTTGATGTGCCATTTTTCTTGCTGACAAATCTTCTCGAGGCGCTCGGCAGCCATGTAAGTGTGCGCAACGCCGCTAACGCAGGCGGTTACGGCAACCAGATATCGTCCAGATGGCACTGTCATATTAACCTCCTACGGTGACCTCAAATCCGGCACTTTCCGCCCACTGACGGTAAGCTGCCACTTCTTGCGCCGACGGAGCGGACACCTCTCTCATCGACCACTGTTGCCCAAGCAGACGATACTTTGGCTCACCGTATTGATGAAACGGTAACAGATGCAGGTGCCTGATACCCAGAGACGTCAACAACGTAAGCGCCTGCTGCATATTCTCTTTGCTGAGCGTGTAGCCAGGGATCAGCGGCAGCCTTGGCGTGACCGCAATCCCTTCCTGCACCAGCAACCGCAGGTTTTCCACTACCCGCGGCTGATTCATGCTGACGACCTCGCGGGCCTGCCGCGCGTCCATAATTTTAAGGTCAAACAGCACCTCATCACAGCAACGCGCCAGGGGTAGCAAGCGGCTGGCGGGCGCATCTCCGGCGGTTTCAATGGCGCAGGGCACGCCCCAGCTACGCAAACGTTGCAAAAACCGCGTCGCAAAGGGGGCCTGCATCAACACCTCGCCGCCCGATAAGGTCACGCCGCCCCCTGAAGCGCGAAAAAAGACTTCATCTTTCATCACTTCGCGGGCCAGTTCATCCAGGGTGACGTCACGCCCTACGGCCTCAAAAGCCCCGGAAGGGCATTCATCGGCATCCCGCTGGCAGGGCGAGCAGTGCAGGCATTTACTCTTACGCCGTACGGCTTCGATCTTCGGGGAGATCGATTCCGGGTTGGCGCACCACGGGCAGGTATGCGGGCAGCCCTTGAAGAAGACCACCGTGCGGATACCTTGCCCGTCGTTCAGGGAATAGCGCTGAATATTGAAGATGCGCGCGACCTCATCGCCGCGCGGATCAATCACCTCACAGCTGATGCGCGGTGCGGCGGATGATGTCATCCTGGATCTCCTTCGACAACTCAACAAAGAAGGCGCTATAGCCCGCAACGCGTACCACCAGACCGGCAAAATCCTGTGGCCGACGCTGTGCATCACGCAGCGTATCGGCATTCACCACGTTAAACTGCACGTGCTGTAATTTCAGCTGCGTGAAAGCACGCAGGAAATCCGCCAGCTTATGCAGTCCTGCATCTCCTTCCAGAGTGGCAGGTGTGAACTTAACGTTCAGCAGCGTACCGTTAGATAACAGCATGTTATCCAGCTTGCTTACCGATTTCAGCACCGCAGTCGGCCCCTGCATATCCTGGCCCAGCATTGGCGACAGACCGCCGTCAGCTAACTGTTCTCCGGCATAACGCCCATCCGGCGTGGCCCCGACGACTGAGCCCAGCGGCACATGTGCCGAGACGGTATAAGAGCCGGGAGTAAAGTAGCCACCGCGCGGGTTAGCGTATTTTTCAACTTCTTTGCAGTAATGGCGAAGCAATTCGGCGCTAATATTATCCACATCATCAATATCGTTACCGTATTTTTCGAAGCGGTTAATCAGCCTGGCGCGTACTTTTTCCCCTTCCGGGGTGGCAAAATTCCCCTTCAGCACTGCCAGCAGTTCATCGAAACTTAAGCGTTGCTGTTCAAAGACCAGCCCCTTCAGCGCATGCAGCGAGTCGCTGAGGTTAGCGATACCAATCCCCTGCACGCCAGAGAAGTTATACCGCGCACCACCATCGGTAATATCGCGGCCCTTATCCAGACAGTCACTGATAAACGATGAAAGCAGCGGCACCGGCGCCCAGTCGCGGTGGCCGATATCGCAGATATTGCTGCCCTCGACCATCAGTTGGATGTAATGGCTGATTTTGGCGCGGATTTGCGTCAGTAACCCCTCATAGCTCAGCGCATTATTGCCTTCGTTTTCATGCAGGCAAATTTCCATTACCTTCAGCAGGTTAAACATGGCGATATCATGCAGACCGTAAGTTCTGCCGGGAATCGACAGTTCCACGCAGCCCACCACCGCGTAGTCGCGGGCATCTTCCAGCGACACGCCGCGGTTCAGGAACGCAGGCACGACCACTTCGTCATTAAAGATCTGCGGAATACCCGTGCCGAGACGAATGGTCTCAGCGGTTTTTAGCAGGAATGGCGTGTCGATCAGCGCATTGGTGCGCACACCAAGGTTAGGCTGCGGCAACTGGACGTTCTGATAAGCATCGAGGCAGAGGAAGGAGAGCACGTTGACTGCGCTACGCCCACTTTCGGTCAGCCCGCCGAGCAGGGCGGTGTAGCCGGTCGGGAACCCGGCAAAGTAGCGCGCACTGCTGGTAGAGCGTAACAGCACGATGTCATTGCATTTCACCCACAATGACTCCAGCAATTCCTTCAGGAAAGCGGGATCTTCACCCTGCGTGAGCGAAGCCTGATAAAACGGCAGCATATACTGGTCAAAACGCCCCAGCGACAGGGAACTGGCGTTGGACTCGTATTGCAAAATAATGTTCATGTACCAGAACAGCTGACACGCCTGCCAGAAGGTTTGCGGCTTGTGCTGGGCGTTATGGCGAGAGTTGGCAGCAATGGCCAGCAATTCCTGACGACGCTGCGCGTCAGGGCAGTTCTCGGCCATGTTTTCAGCCAACAGCGCATAACGCAAGATATGGCTTTGCGAGGCCTCAAGCAGCAGCAGTGCCGCCTGGTAGAACGGGTTATCCGGCTGCTGTTGGCAGTGCTGGCGCATCTGCGCTACCAGCTCGCCCAGGCCGTTATTCAGCAGATGCGGATAGTCGATAATGATGTGCCCCTGCCCTTTGTCCGTCTGGTTGACGCTAAAAATCTGCGTGCTGACGGCCGCCTTCACCTCGTCAGTCATCTGGCCGTTGATAAAATCTTTCATCGAGCGCTTTTCCCAGTAAGGGAAGAGCTCGTCACGATAGATGCGTTTGTCCTCTTCGCTGATCGCAAAACGGTCCTGCGGCCGCGTCGGAAACTGTTCCAGCTCTTTCAACAGCCAGTAGGGGTCCATCTCTGGCGACATAATCCCTGCGCGCGGCTTCACGGTACGGTTACCAGCGATTAATTCCTCATCACGAATCGAAATCTCAACATGCTCAAGGATATACGCCGTGGCTTTGGCGCGACGCAGAATAACCGGCTCGCCCTCGGTCTGCCGATGGCTGGCGGTATAGAGCAAAGCGCGTTCGAGCGAAATTTCTCGGTTATGTGCAAAAAGCGCAGCTTTCAGGCGCTGGGTACGATTCGTCATGAGGAACTCCTGTAAAAATACAAACCCGCCCGAATGGGCGGGAAAGGATTAAGCGGTTTGCGCCAGATGGGCGTCGATTTTGTTCATGATGGCGTCGGCACGTTTGACGGCATCGCTGATGTTGACGCGTACAATGGTTTTCCCGGCAAAACGTTCTTCAAATTTGATGCCGATATCTTTGGTCAAAATGACCATATCGGCCTCAGCCACATCGGCGGCGGTCAGTTCGTTCTCCAGGCCGATCGACCCCTGCGTCTCCACTTTGACTTCCCAGCCCTTCGCTTTTGCGGCACTTTCCAGCGCTTCGGCAGCCATGTATGTGTGGGCAACGCCAGAAGGACATGCGGTTACAGCAATAATTTTGGTCATGGTTTATTCCTCACTTAATTCATTTCGAAATCTAAATCCAGGTCGTCTTCTTTCTCACTGACCGGGTCAACATTCTTGCGAGCCAAACTTTTCAATACGTTAACGCAGACTGCCGTCACCAGCGCCCCAACGGCAATGGCGGCGAGGTAGCCGAGTTTGCCCTCAACAACGGGCAGCACGATCACGCCGCCCCATCCTGCTTAACACTGGGCACCCAGCAGCGCGGCGGTTACCGTACCGCAGGCAGAGCCCACCATGATGGAAGGGATCACGCGCAATGGATCAGCCGCCGCAAAGGGGATTGCCCCTTCAGTGACGCCAACACAGCCCATTACCAGCGCCGCTTTGCCGGCTTCGCGTTCTTCACCGGAGAAGTTTTTACGGCCCAACAGCGTCGCCAGACCCAACCCCAACGGCGGCACGCAGATGCCCACGGCGGCAATGGCAACCACGGTGTAGACTCCCTGCGACACGCAAATAAGCATGAAGGCATAGGCCACCTTGTTCACCGGGCCGCCCATGTCGAAGGCCAGCATCAGGCCCATGATCACCGCCAGCAACACGATGCTGCCCTGCTGCATACCTTGTAACCACTGGGTCAGGCTGGTGGTCAGCGCGCCGACAGGTTCGCCCAGGCCCCACATCATCACGCCCGCAGTAATAAAGGTGCCGATAATAGGAATGACGAAGATAGGCATCACCGAGCGCAGGACCTTATGCACCGGGATTTTTTTCAGGTAATAGACCACGATGCCACCGATGATCCCGGCAATCAGCGCCCCGAAGAACCCGGCGCCGAAGCTGTTGCCGACCCAGGCGCCAATCGCACAAGGTGCCAGCGCGGCGCGCTCGGCGATGGAGTAACCAATATAGGCCGCCAGGAAAGGCACCATCAGGGTCAACCCCGCCACGCCGATATCAAACAGCTTTTTGAGGTTTGGATCGGTCGCCGCATCCGGCACGGCGCCTTTGCCGTACAACATGACGGAAACCGCCAGCAGGATCCCACCCGCTACCACAAAGGGGATCATGTGAGACACGCCGGTCATCAAATGTTGACGGGTGTTTTTCAGGATCTGCACCAACTCTTTCATAAGTCGCTCCCGGGCCAGTGTGTGCCCATATCCATAAAGATGTTGTGGCAACAATAGGCAATCAGGCGGGAGGCAGACAGTGGATAAAAAGGCCATTTACTGGATTTTTGTAATGTCAGTACAAAAATGAGATCAGCCTCATAAGTTAAGCAGCCCACCAATTCTTACAGTAAGTGCTAACTTGTGAAACGACTCTCACTTTGGAACAGACATTACATTTGTCCAGCTTTTGGCATTTTTGTCACATGGTATCGGGCGACGTCGTACTTTTATTCTGTACGGAGAAAACCATTATGGGAGAGAGGCGATGGCCCTGATTGTGGAATTTACCTGTGAGCTACCCAATGGCGTCCATGCGCGCCCGGCAAGCCACGTTGAGACACTGTGCAACACCTTCAATGCCGATATCGAGTGGCATAACTTGCGTACCGATCGTAAAGGCAACGCCAAAAGCGCCCTGGCATTGATCGGCACCGATACCCTGGCGGGCGATAGCTGCCGGTTAATCATTTCTGGAGCGGACGAACAGGCGGCACATCAACAGCTGAGCAAGTGGTTGCGCGAAGAATTCCCCCACTGCGATGCGCCGCTGGCGGTGGCCGAAAACAGCGAGCTGGAACCGCTTCCGGCCTCGCTCACTAACCTGAATCCGCGCCTTTTCCGCGCCCGCAGCGTATGTGCAGGTAGCGCGGGCGGCATACTGATGCGCCTCTCTTCGTTGGATCTCAACGCTCTGGGTGCGCTTCCTGCTGCAAAAGATGCAGAGAGTGAACAGTCCGCGCTGGATAAAGGCTTAACGTTACTGATAAAGAACATTGAGTTTCGCCTGCTCGACAGCGACGGTGCCACCCGCGCCATTCTGGAAGCACACCGTTCGCTGGCGGGGGATACCTCGCTGCGTCAACATCTGCTTGATGGCGTCTTGCGGGGATTAAGCTGCGCTCAGGCGATCGTCGACAGCGCCAGCCATTTCTGCGAAGAGTTTGGCCGCTCCAGCAGCAGCTACTTACAGGAACGCGCGCTGGATGTACGCGACGTCTGTTTCCAGCTACTGCAGCATATCTATGGCGAGCAGCGCTTCCCGGTTCCGGGCAAGCTCACTCAGCCCACGGTGTGCATGGCCGACGAACTCACGCCAAGCCAGTTCCTTGAACTGGATAAAACCCTGCTGAAAGGCCTGCTGTTGAAAAGCGGCGGCACCACGTCGCATACGGTGATCCTTGCCCGCTCGTTTAATATCCCGACGCTGGTTGGCGTGGAGATCGAAGCGCTAAATCCCTGGCTCAAGCAGACTGTCTTTATCGACGGCAACGCGGGCGCTGTTGTTGTCAGTCCGAACGAGGCGGTGGCGCGCTACTACCAACAGGAAGCCCGGGTGCATGACGCCCTGCGCGAGCAGCAGCGCATCTGGTTGACGCAGGAAGCGCGCACCGCCGATGGCATCCGTATGGAGGTCGCCGCCAATATTGCTCACTCCGTAGAAGCACAGGCTGCATTTGGTAACGGTGCCGAGGCCGTTGGACTGTTCCGTACTGAAATGCTCTATATGGACCGCACCAGCGCCCCATGTGAAAACGAGTTGTACAACATCTTTTGCCAGGCGCTGGAGTCCGCGCAGGGGCGCAGCATTATTGTACGTACCATGGATATCGGGGGCGATAAGCCCGTGGATTACCTCAAGATCCCCGCCGAAGCCAACCCGTTCCTGGGTTATCGCGCGGTGCGTATCTATGAGGAGTACGCCGCGCTGTTCACCACGCAACTGCGGGCAATTCTGCGCGCGTCGGCGCACGGTCATCTCAAGATCATGATCCCGATGATCTCCTCCATGGAGGAGATCTTATGGGTGAAAGAGAAACTTGCGGAAGCAAAACAGCAGCTGCGCAGCGAGCAGATCCCCTTCGACGAGAAGATCCCTCTTGGCATCATGCTGGAGGTGCCATCGGTGATGTTCATCATCGATCAGTGCTGTGAAGAGATTGATTTCTTTAGTATTGGGAGTAATGACCTGACGCAGTACCTGCTGGCGGTCGACCGGGATAACGCCAAAGTTACCCGCCATTACAACAGCCTCAATCCGGCATTTCTCCGCGCACTGGATTACGCGGTACAGGCGGTGCATCGTCAGGGTAAATGGATTGGCCTGTGTGGCGAGCTGGGAGCGAAAGGCTCCGTACTGCCGCTGTTGGTGGGGCTGGGACTGGATGAGATCAGCATGAGCGCCCCGTCGATACCGGCCGCCAAGGCCCGGATGGCGCAGCTCGACAGCCGCGCCTGTCGCCAGCTCCTCAACCAGGCGATGGCCTGCCGTACCTCGCTGGAAGTCGAGCACCTGCTGGCGCAGTTCCGCATGACCCAGCAGGACGCACCGCTCATCACCACGCAGTGCATCACCCTGGACAGCGACTGGCGCAGCAAAGAAGAGGTGCTCAAAGGGATGACCGACAACCTATTGCTGGCAAGTCGCTGTCGCTATCCACGCAAACTGGAGGCCGATCTCTGGGCGCGTGAAGCAGTTTTCTCGACGGGACTGGGCTTTAGTTTCGCCATTCCGCACAGCAAATCAGAGCATATTGAGCAGTCCACCATTAGTGTGGCGCGCCTGAAGGCGCCGGTCCGCTGGGGTGACGAAGATGCGCAGTTCATCATCATGCTCACCCTGAACAAACACGCCGCAGGCGACCAGCATATGCGCATCTTCTCGCGCCTGGCGCGCCGCATTATGCACGAAGCCTTCCGCAACGCGCTGGTCAATGCCGCATCCGCGGACGCTATCGCCAGCCTGCTGCAACACGAGCTTGAACTTTAAGAGGACGCAAAATGGAACTGTATCTGGATACCGCCAACGTGGCGGAAGTCGAACGCCTGGCCCGCATCTTCCCTATCGCCGGCGTTACCACCAACCCGAGCATTGTGGCGGCCAGCAAAGAATCCATCTGGGATGTGCTGCCTCGCCTGCAGAAAGCCATTGGTGAAGAGGGCATTTTGTTTGCCCAAACCATGAGCCGCGATGCTGAAGGTATGGTGGCTGAAGCAAAACGCCTGAGCAACGCCCTGCCGGGGATCGTGGTAAAGATCCCGGTGACGGCTGAAGGTCTGGTGGCAATCAAGCAATTGAAAAAAGAGAAAATCACCACTCTTGGCACCGCCGTTTACAGCGCCTCACAGGGTTTGCTGGCGGCGCTGGCAGGGGCGAAGTATATCGCGCCATACGTCAATCGCGTCGATGCTCAGGGCGGTGATGGCATTCGCACGGTGCAGGAGCTGCAATCCCTGCTGGAACTCCACGCTCCGGACAGCATGGTGCTGGCCGCCAGCTTTAAAACGCCGCGTCAGGCGCTTGATTGTCTGCTGGCTGGATGTGAAGCGATCACACTTCCTTTAGATGTAGCGCAACAAATGCTCGGCACCCCGGCAGTAGAGTCAGCTATAGAGAAGTTCGAGCAGGACTGGAAAAACGCGTTTGGTAACCTCAACCTCTAAGGGAGACATGTTATGGACCGTATTATTCAATCACCCGGCAAGTACATTCAGGGGGCCGATGTGCTCACCCGCCTCGGTGATTATCTCAAGCCGTTGGCGGCACGCTGGCTGGTGGTAGGCGATAAATTTGTGCTGGGCTTTGCCGAAGAGACGCTGCGCCAGAGTTTTGAACAGGCAGAGTTGTACGTCGAAATTGTACCGTTTGGCGGCGAATGTTCGCAGAACGAGATTGACCGACTGCGTCAGCTGGCGAAAGAAGCCAACTGCCAGGCCGTGCTGGGCATCGGTGGCGGTAAAACGCTGGATACTGCAAAAGCGCTGGCGCATTTTATGGATGTCCCGGTCGCCATCGCCCCTACCATTGCCTCTACCGATGCGCCCTGCAGCGCGCTGTCCGTCATCTACACCGACAGCGGCGAGTTTGATCGCTATCTGATGCTGCCGCACAATCCGAATATCGTGATTGTGGATACCAAAGTGGTAGCGGGTGCGCCCGCACGCCTGCTGGCCGCCGGGATTGGCGATGCGCTGGCAACCTGGTTTGAAGCCCGTGCCTGCTCGCGCAGCGGCGCCACGACGATGGCGGGGGGCAAATGCACCCAGGCCGCTCTGGCGTTGGCCGAGTTGTGCTACAACACCCTGGTTGAAGAGGGTGAAAAAGCGATGCTGGCGGCAGAACAACATGTGGTAACGCCCGCGCTTGAGCGAGTCATTGAAGCCAACACCTATCTGAGCGGCGTCGGTTTTGAAAGCGGCGGCCTGGCGGCGGCGCATGCTATTCACAACGGTTTAACTGCCATCCCGGACGCCCATCATTACTATCACGGCGAGAAAGTAGCCTTTGGCACATTAACCCAGCTGGTGCTGGAGAACGCCCCGGTGGAAGAGATCGAAACCGTGGCGGCGTTATGTCACAGCGTAGGGCTACCTATCACCCTGGCGCAGCTGGATATCAAAGTGGATATTCCGGCCAAAATGCGTTTAGTGGCCGAGGCGTCATGTGCAGAAGGGGAAACTATCCATAACATGCCGGGTGGTGCAACGCCGGACCAGGTGTATGCGGCGTTGTTGGTTGCCGACCAGTACGGTCAGCGCTTCCTGCAGGAGTGGGAATAACCTTCCTGCCCGGCGGCGCTTGTACGGGCCTACACTCCGTAGGCCGGATAAGCCGAAGCCGTTAACCGATAAAAAAATCCCCGCCGGAGCGGGGATTTTTCTGTTTACAGCAGATCAAACCGGTCGAGGTTCATCACTTTTACCCATGCCGCGACGAAATCCTTCACGAACTTCTCGTGGGCATCGCTGCTGGCATAAACCTCAGCCAGCGCGCGCAGCACGGAGTTAGAACCAAACACCAGGTCTGCACGGCTCGCCAGATATTTCACTTCCCCGCTCACGCGGTCGCGGCCTTCAAACAGCTCGCTGGATTCGTCAGTGGCTTTCCACTGCGTGCCCATATCCAGCAGATTGACGAAGAAGTCCGTGCTGAGTACGCCCACGCGATCGGTAAAGACGCCGCTCTTACCGCCATCAAAGTTAGCCCCCAACACGCGCAGCCCGCCCAGCAGCACCGTCATCTCTGGCGCGGTCAGCGTTAGTTGCTGTGCTTTATCAATCAGCAGCGACTCTGTGGTCGAAACGTCAATCGCCGCCCGGTAGTTACGGAAACCATCGGCAACCGGCTGCAGCAGGGTAAACATGCCGATATCGGTCTGATCCTGGCGCGCGTCAACACGACCCGGCGTAAAGGGTACGGTGATATTCACGCCAGCGGCTTTAGCCGCCTGCTCAACGCCCACGACACCGGCCAGCACGATGATGTCTGCCAGTGACGCTTTATGCGCCGATTTATAGATGCCTTCCAGCACCGGCAGAACACGCGCGGCCACGGCGTTAACATCCCAGCTGCGCTGCGGTGCCAGCGCCAGACGTGCGCCGTTGGCGCCGCCACGCTTATCGCCACCGCGGAAGGTGGACGCCGAAGCCCATGCCACCGACACCAGCTCGCTCACCGATAACCCAGAGTTGGCAATAGCCTCTTTCAGGCTCTGAATATCCTCCGCGGTCGGGTGGAAGAATGGCTGCGGCAGTGGGTCCTGCCAAATCAGCTCTTCTTTAGGCACTTCCGGGCCGATATAACGTGAAATTGGCCCCATATCACGGTGGGTCAGCTTGAACCACGCGCGGGCAAAAGCTTCGTTAAAGGCCTGCGGATCGTTGAGGAAACGACGGGAAATCTTGTCGAACTCAGGATCGAAACGCAGCGTCAGGTCAGTAACCAGCATGGTCGGTTTACGTTTTTTCGACGGGTCGAAGGGATCGGGCATGATCTCCGGCGCATTCGACGCTTCGAACTGGATCGCCCCTGCCGGACTGCGGGTTTGTACCCAGTCGTATTTGTACAGGTTCTCAAAGAAGTAGTTGCTCCACTGGGTCGGCGTCTGGGACCAGATCACTTCCAGACCGGAGGTAATGGCGTCAGCACCAAAACCGCTGCCGTGCGTGCTGGCCCAGCCCAGGCCCTGCGCTTCAAGCAGGCCACCTTCTGGATCAACCCCCACATGGGTCGTTTCCCCTGCCCCATGGGTTTTCCCCAGCGTATGCCCCCCGGCGATCAGCGCGACGGTCTCTTCATCGTTCATCCCCATGTTGCCGAAGGTGGCACGGATCGCCGCCGCCGCAGACAGTGGTTCACCGCTGGCGTTTGGCCCTTCCGGGTTCACGTAGATCAGCCCCATCTCGGTGGCGCCAACGGCACTTTTCGCCAGGCTTTCTGGATGGCGATGCTCAAGCCAGGCTTTTTCATCACCCCAGTTAACGTCCAGATCCGGTTCCCACACGTCTTCACGTCCGGCACCAAAGCCAAAGGTTCTGAAGCCGGAATTTTCCAGCGCGACGTTACCGGCAAGAATAAACAGGTCGGCCCAGGAGATTTTCTGCCCATATTTTTGCTTGATGGGCCACAGCAGACGACGCGCCTTATCGAGGCTGACGTTATCCGGCCAGGAGTTGAGCGGAGAGAAACGCTGTTGACCACGACCCGCACCGCCACGCCCGTCTACGGAGCGATAGGTACCGGCACCGTGCCACGCCATACGGATGAACAGACCAGCGTAGCTGCCCCAGTCTGCAGGCCACCACGGCTGGGAGTCCGTCAGCAGGGCTTTCAGATCGCCTTTCAGAGCAGAGTAATCAAGTTTGCTGAATTCTTTGCGGTAGTTGAAGTCTTTGCCTAGCGGGTTGGAACGTTCGGAGTGTTGATTGAGAAGATCGACACGAAGCTGTTTAGGCCACCAGTCGCGGCTGTTGGTACCGGCACCTGCGCTCTTGTCATAACCGCCCTGATGGAAAGGACACTTGCCTGAATTCTGGTTATCGTCGGACGTACTCATCGCTCTGCTCCCTCTATGGTTTTACCGTTAGGATATACACCACTGGCAACAAGAGATAATTGAAACCATCCACAGATTTGATAGTTAATACCGTGAATATCAGCCCGAAATAAAAATCCCCCACAACCGTGAGGGACTTGCCTTTACAGACCCGGACGAACCCCCAGGGTATGGCAGATCGCGTAACTCATTTCGGCGCGGTTGAGGGTATAAAAATGGAAATCTTTCACCCCTTCGCGGCTTAAAATCTTCACCATGTCCATGGCGATACTGGCACCCACCAGCTTGCGGGTTTCAGCGTCATCGTCCAGGCCTTCATACATTTTCGCCATCCAGTGCGGGATGCGAACGTTGGTCATGTCGGCAAATTTCTTGGCCTGTTTGAAGTTCGAAACCGGCAGGATCCCCGGAATAATTTCGACGTCGATACCGGCGGAGACGCAGCGGTCACGGAAGCGCAGATAGCTTTCCACGTCAAAGAAGAACTGGGTGATAGCGCGGTTGGCCCCGGCATCCACCTTACTTTTCAGGTTGAGCAGATCCGCCTGGGCGCTTTTCGCCTCCGGGTGTACTTCCGGGTACGCCGCCACGGAGATGTCGAAATCGCCCACCTCTTTCAGCAGCGCCACCAGATCGGTCGCGTACATATCCGGCTTACCGCTGCCCGGCGGCAGGTCTCCACGCAGAGCCACGATGTGGCGGATACCGTTATTCCAGTAATCCTGGGCGATGGTACGCAGTTCGTCGCGGGTGGCATCGATACAGGTCAGATGCGGCGCGGCTTCCAGACCGGTACGATCCTTAATGCCTTTAATAATGCTATGCGTACGGTCGCGCTCGCCAGAGTTGGCGCCGTAGGTCACCGAGACAAATTTCGGCTTCAGACTGCTCAGGCGATCGATAGAGGCCCACAGGGTCTGCTCCATTTCACTGGTGCGCGGCGGGAAAAATTCAAATGAGACGTTAATCTGGCCGTTTACTTCAGCCAGGCTCTGATTCAGGGCTTCCCGCTGGTTGGCGTGAAAAAAGCTCATACCTTACCTCATCAATCGCGTGTCGTTGTTTGTTGTGTTCGAACTTCTATACGTTTAGACGTCCAGATGTAAAAATGACGGAAAAGCCGACTGCCGTCAACAGAAATAATCAACAATAACGGTGAGGAATGCTCAGGGGAGTTGAGGGGAGTTCATGATGGGGTGAGAAGTCCCCTCACCCCGGCCCTCTCCCCAAAGGGGCGAGGGAGAAAAACAGCACCGCGCCGTCTTCTCTCTTCAGAGGAGCGAGGGAAGAAAAACAATACCGGGCCGTACCCTCTTCCCAGAGGAGCGAGGAAGGAAAACAGCGCCGGGCCGTACCCTCTTCCCAGAGGAGCGAGGAAGGAAAACAGCGCCGGGCCGTAACCTCTGCCAGGAAAGGCGAGGCAGGAAAAACAGCACCGGACCATCCCCTCTCCCCAGAGGAGCGAGGAAGAAAAAACAGCGCCGGACTGTCCCCTCTCCCCTGTGGGGAGAGGGTTAGGGTGAGGGGTAATCTTTGAAACTACAGCAGCTGCGCCAGACGGTTAATATCCGACTGGATCGCACCGGCGGTCACGTCGCGGCCTGCACCCGGCCCACGGATCACCAGCGGGTTATCGCGATACCAGCGGCTTTCAATGGCGAAGACGTTATCGCACGGCAACAGCGCCGCCAGCGGATGTTCCGGGCGAACGGCTTCCACGCCAACGCGTGCTTTGCCATTGGCATCAAAACGCGCCACGTAGCGCAGGACCAGACCCATTTCGCGGGCCGCCTCCAGGCGCTGTAACATTTGCTCGTTCAGCGCATCGCCATTCTCGAAGAAGTGATCGACAGAACCCTCTTCACAGTCTGCCGGCACCAGCGACTCCACGCGGACCTGACCCGGCTCAATGTCGTAACCCGCTTCACGGGCCACGATCACCAGCTTACGCATCACGTCTTTACCGGAGAGGTCCACACGCGGATCGGGCTCGGTCAGCCCCTGCTGCCACGCCTGATCCACCAGGTCGGTAAAAGGTACGGTGCCATCAAACTGCAGGAACAGCCACGACAGGGTACCGGAGAAGATACCGCTGATCGCCAGAATGCTGTCGCCGCTTTCGATCAGATCGCGCACTGTATGGTTTACCGGCAGACCCGCCCCGACGGTGGCGTTATACAGCCAGTGACGACCTGTTTTTTCAAAGGCGTCGTGGATCTGGCGATAGTTGCGGGTGTTGCTGGCTCCCGCCAGTTTGTTGGCGCTGATGACGTGGAAACCATGGCTGGCGAAATCAAGATACTGATCGGCCAGTTGCTCGCTGGCGGTCACATCCAGCACCACCAGGTCGTCGTACGGGTGGGCGCGCATCCACAGGAACAGCGACTCTTCATCCTGCTCGATGGCTTCGTCGTTAAAGAAGGCCAGCGCGCGACTCGCATCCAGCCCTTCATAGTTGAGCAGGCTGCGGCGGCTATCCACCACGCCCGCCAGCACAAATTCGAATCCGGTACGCGCCGAAAGTGTGGTCTGTTCGCGGGCGAACAGCTCCAGCCAGCGGGAACCAATGTTGCCTTTCCCAAACAGCATCAGACCGATACGTTTTTCAGCACGGAATAGTGACTGGTGCAGCCCCTGGATCAGGCTTTCGGTTGGCCCGGTACGCATGACCGCCACCAGGCTGATCCCCTCTTCCGACTGCCAGGTAAACTCTACCGGCTGGCCCTTCAACTGCTGCCAGAAGCGGTGGCAGTGCAGCGGGTTACGGGTGACGCCCGCCCCTACCATCGCAATCAGCGCCAGACCCTGACGCAGACGAAGCTCGCCCGGCAGGCCCGCTTCATCAAGAATTTTCAGCGCGCTGTCGGCCACTTCTGCGGTATAGCAGAACTGCAGCAGGTGCCGGTCAGTGTGCACACCCACGGCGAGCGGGCGCACCTGGGCGCGCTTCAGGATCAGGTCGATCTCTTTATGCGTCTGTTTGAAATCATGTCCGGCAGGAACGAGGAATTCGATCAGGCAGATGTCGTCATGGCTGGTAACGATGCGCGCCCCTGTGCCGGAGGCCAGGACGCGCTCGATACGGGTTGAGCCTTGATCCGGCGTATAGCTGCAGCGCAGTTGCAGGTCGATATCGCTGCCAGACACCGGCTGCAGAGTACGGGCGTGCAGTACCGGGGCCGCCAGACGGGCCAGCTCGCTGGCTTCGTCGAGACGCAGCAGCGGCAGCAGGCACGCATCTTTAACCTTACGCGGGTCAGCGCTGTAAACACCGGCTACGTCGCTCCAGATGGTGACGCGAGACACCCCCGCCAGGGCACCGATCTGTGTTGCGGAGTAGTCAGAGCCGTTACGTCCCAGCAGCACGGTTTCACCCGCGTTGCTGCGGCTGATAAAGCCGGTTACGACGATACGTTTGTTCGGATGCTGCACCAGCAGCTGCTGGAGCAGAGGATAAGAGAGGCCTTCATCAACCTGCGGCTGAGCGCCACGCTCGGCACGCAGGAAATCACGCGCGTCCAGCCATGCCGCTTCCAGACCCTGCTGTTGCAGGACGGCCGCCATCAGGCGGGCAGACCAGACTTCGCCGTGGCCCACGACTTCAGCATAAACGGCGTCAGTAACGCCGCTGTCGAGTAAACCGGCCAGTCGCTCCAGATCCTGAATAAAGGTGCTAATCAGGCCATCTGCCACGTCGGCTGGCAATAAACCGGCGATCAGCTCACTCTGGTAACGGCGTAACGCTTGTTGAACCTGATGCGCAGAGAGACGATCGGTCTGGCTTAACTTCAGCCAGCTAATCAACTGGTTGGTGGTGCTGCCCGCCGCGGAGACAACCATCATGTCCCCCGGCATCGAATACTCTGCCATGATCCCCGCGACCCGCAGGTAACATTTCACATCAGCAAGACTACTACCACCAAACTTGTGCAGCTGGCGACCCTTCGCCCCTGCCTGCGCTATCACACTCATGATTACCCCTTGGCTGCGACCCGGAAGCCATTTTCCAGATCGGCAATTAAATCTTCACAATCTTCAATACCGGTTGAGATACGCAGCAGCGTCTCAGAAATTCCGGCGGCGGCACGCGCTTCTGGCGCCATGCCTGCGTGCGTCATTGTTGCGGCGTGGGAGATTAAGCTTTCGACTCCCCCTAAAGATTCCGCCAGCGTAAACAGTGACAACCCGCTCAGGAAGCGACGCAGCGTCTGCTCATCGCCATCCAGTTCAAAACTTAACATCGCGCCAAACCCCTTTTGTTGACGCGCCGCAATCTCGTGTCCCTGGTTCTCCGGCAGCGACGGGTGATAAAGCTTTTTCACCAGCGGCTGGGTCTTAAGGAAATCGACAATCGCCTGGGCATTACGCTGCGCCACGTCCATACGCGGCGACAGGGTACGTAGCCCACGCAGCAACAGGTAGCTGTCAAACGCACTGCCGGTAACGCCGATGTTATTCGCCCACCATGCCAGTTCGGTGACAAGCTCTGGATCTTTGGCAATAACGACCCCGGCGACAACGTCGGAGTGGCCGTTCAGGTATTTGGTGCATGAATGCAATACCAGATCCGCTCCCAGTGCCAGCGGGTTCTGCAAGGCCGGACTGAGGAACGTATTATCCACTACACTTATCACTCCCGCATCCCTTGAAAGCTGACAAATTTTTGCAATGTCCACGACGCGCAGCAGTGGGTTGCTTGGACTTTCGACTAAAACCAGCTTCGGCTTTTCTGCCAGCGCCTGTTTCAGCGCCTGCTCATCACCCTGATCGACAAACAGCACGCGATAGCAACCGCGCTTCGCCAGGCTGTCGAACAGTCGGTAGCTGCCGCCATAACAGTCGTGCGGAGCCACCAGCAGATCGCCAGGTTTCAGGAACACGGTGGTCACCAGGTGGATAGCCGACATGCCGGTATTGGTCATCACCGCGCCTGCGCCACCTTCCAGTTCCGCCAGCGCACGCTGGGTGACATCACGCGTCGGGTTACCACGGCGCGAGTAGTCATGGGCGCGTGGTTCATTAAATCCGGTGAAGTTATAGGTACTGGAGAGATGAATCGGCGGGACAACGCAGCCGTACTGTTCGTCATCATTCAATCCGCTACGCACTGCGATGGTGGCCTGTTTACGCGTCATGGTGAAGGCTTCCTGGCTTAATGGATGAAAAGTCAGGCACCAGAGTAAACATTGATTATATGGACGTCAATACATCTGGACATCTAAACTTCTTTGCGTATAGATTGAGCAATACGCAAATAGCCGTTAAAATTACATGCTTTAGCGCATAACGCAGAGGCAATATCCGTGTCACGGTGGCGTCTCTACGGTAAACTACGCAAGATTATGGCGCGAAACCCTGCGAACCGCTGCGGTGTCGGCCTCATATTAATGACAAAGAGGATTAAAGGTATCTCATGGCTGAATGGAGCGGCGAATATATCAGCCCATACGCTGAGCACGGTAAGAAGAGTGAACAAGTAAAAAAAATTACGGTTTCCATTCCTCTGAAGGTGTTGAAGATCCTCACCGATGAACGTACGCGTCGTCAGGTGAACAACCTGCGTCACGCAACTAACAGCGAACTGCTTTGCGAGGCGTTCCTGCATGCGTTTACCGGCCAACCGTTACCGAACGATGACGATCTGCGCAAAGAGCGCAGTGACGAAATCCCGGAAGAGGCGAAGGTGATCATGCGTGAACTGGGTATCGACCCGGAAACGTGGGAATACTAACGCTGCGGTGTGATCCCGCTGAGGGTGCTCAGCGGGATGGTTTCTCAGAAGTTGTAGCCTAAGCCTACGCGCAGACGCGTCTGGCGGTCGTCGCTGGTGGCAGTGTTATAGCCGGAAGAGACGCTACCCACTTCCACAAACGGCACCCATGAATCAATCTTATAGGCCACGCGGAAGTTATATTCGTAATCTTCTTTTTTGTTATTATACAAATCTTCGTTGTCGGCGAATTTATAAATACCGTTCAGTTCGAACATCCAGTTATCGATATTATATCCCAGCCACATTTCCGGGCGGTATACCATACGATCATCTTTACCGTCTGCATTACGCCGGGTATATTCGGTACGATAACGGAACGCCGTCCACCAGTTATCATTAATATTATACTGCACGCGTAAATAGGGTTTATAAATGGACATATTGTCGCCCATTTCAACGGCAATACCCGGCTGCCAGACAAACCCCTGCCAGGTGAACTGATAGCTGGCAGTATATTCGCTGCTGTTGCTCTCCATATTATTGAGTGCATCGTTAGACTGCTTTTCATCAGAGCGCGAGACGGCCTCAACGGCTACGCCAAAGCCTGTCCCAAAGCGGTGCGACATGTATACGCGGTCATAGTTACGCCCATCGTCGTAATACTCGTGTCGATAATCAACGTATCCTGCCTGCGCCGCACACGATATTAGTGGAAGCGCGAATAAGAGTTGCGTCAGTTTCATCCTTTTTCCCTCAACGTAAATCTACCCTGAAAGCCATCGTAACTAAAATGGCAAATAAAAATTTATGTCGAGCGCAGTGTAATTTTACTACCAAGGATAAACCTTTTATTTATTGCCATGCCTGATAGCCAAATGGCAAAGATATCAAGAAGGTAAAGATGAAGCTCACTATCCGTATAAATAGGATGATATGACGTAGCGAGGATTATTTTCAGGAAATTTGAAATATATATTTTAAAGAAGAATATAACTATAGAATTTATTCAGGAGATATATTGCAGGCAAAAAAAAACCGCCCTGAGGCGGTTTCTTCTGGATGCTTATTTTGCGCCCGGGATGTTGAAACGCTTGTTGAAGCGGTCAACACGGCCACCGGTTGCAACATCACGCTGCTTACCAGTGTAGAACGGGTGGCATTTGCCGCACACGTCCAGGTTCAGATCGTGGCCCACGGTAGAGCGGATCTGGATAGAGTTACCGCAAGAGCAGTTTGCAGTAATCATTTCGTATTTAGGATGGATATCTTTTTTCATGGGGAGAACCTCAGTTAAGGCCGCGTCGCTCTTCCAGCCCTAACGCCAGACACCACGCGATGTTGAATGTAAGTTCTTTGATGCAAAGTGCACCAAAGGCGGCGAATCATACAGAATTTAACCAAGGTATGCAAACTGATCCGCACGCCGCCTTTCACTAATGTGTATACTAACGCGCCACTTTTCAAGTCAGGAAGATTCGATGCCCGTAGCTCACGTTGCCCTGCCCGTTCCGCTTCCCCGTACCTTTGATTACCTGCTGCCAGACAGTATGCAGGCCAAAGCGGGCTGTCGCGTGACGGTGCCGTTTGGCAAACAACAGCGGGTAGGCATTGTGGTCTCCGTGAGCCAGCAAAGTGAGCTGCCCCTCAGTGAACTGAAAAGCGTGGTTGAGGTGCTGGACGATGAGCCCGTCTTCTCCACCAGCGTCTGGCGACTGCTGTTATGGGCCGCCGACTATTATCACCATCCCATCGGCGACGTGCTGTTTCACGCCTTGCCCATTCTGCTGCGTCAGGGGAAAAGCGCCAGCCACGCGCCAATGTGGTACTGGTTTGCCACCGAGCAGGGGCAAGCGGTGGATATTAATAGCCTGAAACGCTCCCCGAAACAGCAGCAGGCGCTGGCGGCGTTACGCCAGGGCCGGATCTGGCGTCATCAGGTCGAGAGCCTCGACTTTAACGATGCGGCGCTGCAGAGCTTACGCAAAAAAGGGCTGAGCGAGCTGGCCTGCGAAGCGCCCGCGCTGATCGACTGGCGCGATGGTTTTAGCGTGCCGGGCGACCGTCTGCGTCTGAATACCGAACAGGCCACTGCCGTCGGGGCAATCCACAGTGCCGCCGATCGCTTCTCGGCCTGGCTGCTGGCGGGCGTGACCGGCTCGGGTAAGACCGAAGTCTATCTGAGCGTGCTGGAAAACGTGCTGGCGCAGGGAAAACAGGCGCTGGTGATGGTGCCGGAAATCGGCCTGACGCCGCAGACCATCGCCCGTTTTCGCGAACGCTTTAACGCCCCGGTCGAGGTGCTGCATTCAGGATTAAACGACAGCGAACGCCTCAGCGCCTGGCTGAAAGCCCGAAATGGTGAAGCGGCGATCGTGATCGGCACCCGTTCATCGCTGTTTACGCCGTTTAAAAATCTGGGCGTCATCGTGATCGACGAAGAGCACGACAGCTCTTATAAACAGCAGGAGGGCTGGCGCTATCACGCCCGCGATCTGGCGGTGTACCGCGCGCATAGCGAGCAGATCCCGATTATTCTCGGCTCGGCCACGCCTGCGCTGGAGACGCTGCACAACGTGCGCCAGCGCAAATATCACATGCTGCGCCTGACGCGCCGGGCGGGAAATGCCCGTCCTGCCGTGCAGCATGTTCTCGATCTGAAAGGCCAGCAGGTGCAGGCGGGATTAGCCCCGGCGTTAATCACCCGCATGCGTCAGCATTTACAAGCTAACAACCAGGTGATCCTGTTTCTCAACCGTCGCGGCTTCGCCCCGGCGCTGCTGTGCCACGACTGCGGCTGGATAGCCGAATGCCCGCGCTGCGATCATTATTACACCCTTCATCAGGCCCAGCACCATTTACGCTGCCACCACTGCGACAGCCAACGTCCGATCCCGCGTCAGTGTCCATCCTGCGGCTCGACGCACATGGTGCCGGTCGGGCTGGGCACCGAGCAGCTGGAACAGGCCCTGACCCCTTTCTTCCCGGGCGTGGCGATCTCGCGCATCGATCGCGACACCACCAGCCGCAAGGGCGCACTTGAGCAGCAGCTGGCGGAGGTGCATCGCGGCGGAGCGCGGATTCTGATTGGCACCCAGATGCTGGCAAAAGGGCACCACTTCCCGGATGTCACCCTGGTGGCGCTGCTGGACGTTGACGGCGCGCTGTTCTCGGCAGATTTCCGTTCCGCAGAGCGCTTTGCCCAGCTCTATACCCAGGTGGCTGGTCGCGCCGGGCGTGCCGGCAAGCAGGGCGAAGTGGTGTTGCAAACGCACCATCCTGAGCACCCGCTGCTGCAAACCCTGCTGCATAAAGGCTATGACGCCTTTGCGGAGCAGGCGCTGGCCGAGCGCCAGACCCTGCAGTTACCCCCGTGGACCAGCCATGTGATTATCCGTGCCGAGGATCACAACAACCAGCAGGCACCGCTGTTCCTGCAGCAACTGCGCAATCTCCTGCAAGCCAGCCCGCTGGTGGACAATCAGCTGTGGATTTTAGGCCCGGTTCCGGCGCTGGCCCCGAAACGCGGCGGGCGATATCGCTGGCAAATCCTGCTCCAGCACCCTTCCAGGATCCGCCTGCAACATATCGTCAGCGGAACCTTAGCGTTAATTAATACCCTGCCGGAAGCGCGCAAAGTGAAGTGGGTGCTGGACGTTGATCCCATCGAAAGCTAAAAAATGGTGGGAGGCAGATCGAAAAATTTAACTCGCCTCACACTTTTTATGAAAATTCTGTAACCGCTTCCATTCGCAATCTGATAAAACTGACGCAGTCAGAAGAGCGGTGATACGCCTGCGAGGAGAAGAGGTTGAAGTCCAGGAAAGAGGTTGCCTCGGCGACCATGAAAGATGTTGCCCTGAAAGCAAAAGTCTCAACGGCAACGGTATCCCGAGCCTTAATGAATCCCGATAAAGTCTCTCAGAGCACGCGCAATCGTGTTGAGCAGGCTGCGCTGGAGGTGGGTTATCTGCCTCATGCGATGGGCCGTAACGTTAAACGTAACGAATCCCGCACCATCCTGGTCATTGTGCCCGACATCTGCGATCCCTTTTTCAGCGAAATTATCCGCGGCATTGAAGTGACCGCCGCGGCTCAGGGCTACCTGGTACTGATTGGTGACTGCGCGCACCAGAACCAGCAGGAAAAAACCTTTATCGACCTGATTATTACCAAGCAGATCGACGGCATGCTGCTGCTCGGCTCCCGTCTGCCCTTCGATGCCAGCATTGAAGAGCAACGCAACCTGCCGCCGATGGTCATGGCCAACGAGTTTGCCCCTGAGCTGGAACTGCCTACCGTTCACATTGATAACCTCACCGCAGCCTTCAACGCCGTGAACTATCTACAGGAACTGGGCCATAAACGTATCGGCTGTATCGCCGGGCCGGAAGAGATGCCGCTGTGCCATTATCGCCTTCAGGGTTACGTGCAGGCGCTGCGCCGCACCGGGGCGACGGTGGATCCGCACTATATTGCCCGGGGCGATTTTACCTACGCCGCAGGCGGGCTGGCGCTGGAACAACTGCTGTCGCTGCCCCAGCCGCCGACCGCGGTGTTCTGCCACAGCGACGTGATGGCGCTGGGCGCGTTATCGTATGCCAAGCGTCGCGGCCTGAATGTGCCGAAAGATCTCTCTATTATTGGCTTCGATAACATTTCATTGTCTGAGTTTTGCGATCCGCCGCTCACGACCGTGGCGCAGCCCCGCTATGATATTGGCCGGGAAGCGATGCTGTTATTACTGGATCAACTGAACGGCCAAACGGTCAGCAGTGGCTCCCGTTTACTTGACTGTGAATTGATTGTTCGCGGTTCAACCCAGGCGCTAACGTAAAGCCGCCGCCTTTCAGACTTCCTCATCTGGTCAAAGGCCCGTCGCTTAAGTAACATGACGGGCTGACAAACGATAAAATACAGCGAAACGATAGTGGCACAACGAGATTATGTACGTCGCGGCCAGCCGGCACCTTCGCGACGCAAAAAGAGTAGCTCACGGAAACCGCAACGCAGCATGCCTGCGGTCTCGCCTGCCATGGTCGCGATTGCGGCGGCGGTACTGGTAGCATTCATCGGCGGCCTCTGGTTCATTACGCACCATAAAAAAGAAGAAGCAGAAGCGCTGCAGGGCAATAAAGTTGTCGGCAATGGCTTACCCCCGAAACCGGAAGAGCGCTGGCGCTATATTAAAGAGCTGGAGAGTCGCCAGCCGGGCGTCCGTGCGCCGACAGAACCTTCTGCCGGTGGCGAGGTGGTGGATCCCACTCAGTTAACCAACGAACAGCGTCAGCTACTGGCACAGATGCAGGCCGATATGCGCCAGCAGCCCACCCAGCTTAACGAAGTGCCGTGGAATGAACAGACGCCGGCACAGCGCCAGCAAACGCTGCAGCGTCAGCGTCAGGCACAGCAGCAAACTCAGCAGCAGCAACAGTGGGCGCAGAGCCAGCCGGTACAGCAGCCTAAAGCGCAGCCGCGCGTAACGGAGCAGCCGTATCAGCAGCCGCGTACCGCGCAGACTCAGCCGGTTCAGCAGCCTAAAGCACAGCCGTCGAAACAAAATCAGCCGTATCAGGATCTGTTGCAGACCCCGGCGCATACCACCGCCCAGGCACCGAAAACGCAGCAGGCCGCGCCAATCACCAAAGAGACCGAGGCGCCAAAGCAGACGGCTGAGAAGAAAGACGATCGCCGCTGGATGGTACAGTGCGGCTCCTTTAAAGGGGCAGAGCAGGCAGAAACCGTACGGGCGCAGCTGGCCTTTGAAGGGTTTGACTCGCGCATCACCACCAATAACGGCTGGAACCGCGTGGTGATTGGGCCGGTCAAAGGCAAAGACAATGCCGATGGCACCATCTCCCGTCTGAAGATGGCAGGTCACACAAACTGCATTCGACTCGCTTCCGGGGGTTGAAACCCCCAAAATCCCCCCCATCTATACTCCTATTCAGCCCTGAGCACTGCCTCGGGGCTTCTATTCCGAATTTGTAACCAGGGGGTCTGCTCGTGACAACAATAGTAAGTGTACGCCGTAACGGCCAGGTGGTAATTGCCGGTGATGGCCAGGCCACACTGGGTAATACCGTCATGAAAGGCAACGTGAAAAAAGTGCGTCGTCTGTATAACGACAAAGTGATCGCCGGTTTTGCAGGCGGTACCGCTGACGCCTTCACGCTGTTTGAACTGTTTGAACGTAAACTGGAAATGCATCAGGGCCATCTGGTGAAAGCCGCCGTTGAGCTGGCGAAAGACTGGCGTACCGATCGCATGCTGCGCAAGCTTGAAGCGCTGCTGGCGGTCGCTGATGAAAATGCGTCACTGATCATCACCGGTAACGGTGACGTGGTACAGCCAGAAAACGACCTGATTGCTATCGGTTCCGGCGGCCCGTACGCCCAGGCTGCCGCCCGCGCGCTGTTGGAGAACTCCGACCTTGGCGCGCGCGATATCGCTGTGAAAGCGTTGGATATTGCAGGTGATATCTGCATCTACACCAACCACTTCCACACCATCGAAGAATTGCCATCTAAGGCGTAAGGATTTCTCATGTCTGAAATGACCCCACGCGAAATTGTCAGCGAACTGAACAAACACATTATCGGCCAGGATAACGCCAAGCGTTCCGTGGCGATTGCCCTGCGTAACCGCTGGCGTCGTATGCAGCTGGATGAAATGCTGCGCCATGAAGTGACGCCGAAAAACATTTTGATGATCGGCCCGACCGGGGTCGGTAAAACCGAGATCGCACGTCGTCTGGCGAAACTGGCTAACGCGCCGTTCATCAAAGTTGAAGCGACCAAGTTCACCGAAGTGGGCTATGTCGGGAAAGAAGTGGATTCTATCATCCGCGATCTGACCGATTCCGCTATTAAAATGGTGCGCGTCCAGTCCATCGAGAAAAACCGCTATCGCGCCGAAGAAATGGCGGAAGAGCGCGTGCTGGATGTGCTGATCCCACCGGCGAAAAACAACTGGGGCCAGGCAGAACAGCCTGCTGAGCCGTCAGCTGCACGCCAGGCGTTCCGCAAAAAACTGCGCGAAGGCCAGCTGGATGACAAAGAGATTGAGATCGATCTCGCCGCCGCACCAATGGGTGTGGAGATCATGTCACCTCCAGGCATGGAAGAGATGACCAGCCAACTGCAATCCATGTTCCAGAACCTGGGCGGGCAGAAGCAGAAGCCGCGTAAATTGAAAATCAAAGACGCGATGAAGCTGCTGATTGAAGAAGAAGCGGCCAAACTGGTGAACCCGGAAGAGCTGAAGCAGGACGCCATCGACGCCGTTGAACAGCACGGCATCGTGTTTATCGATGAGATCGATAAAATCTGTAAGCGCGGCGAGTCCTCCGGCCCGGATGTCTCCCGTGAAGGCGTACAGCGCGACCTGCTGCCGCTGGTTGAAGGCTGCACAGTCTCCACCAAGCACGGCATGGTAAAAACCGACCACATTCTGTTTATCGCTTCTGGTGCATTCCAGGTGGCGAAGCCGTCTGACCTGATCCCGGAACTGCAGGGCCGTCTGCCGATCCGCGTTGAGCTGCAGGCGCTGACCACTGAAGACTTCGAGCGTATCCTGACTGAACCAAACGCCTCTGTGACCGTACAGTACAAAGCGCTGATGGCGACCGAAGGCGTGAACATTGAGTTCACCGAAGACGGTATTAAGCGAATTGCTCAGGCAGCCTGGCAGGTTAACGAAACCACTGAAAACATCGGTGCGCGTCGTCTGCACACCGTGCTGGAACGCCTGATGGAAGACATCTCTTATGATGCGAGCGACCTGAACGGTCAAAGCATTACCATCGATGCCGACTATGTGAGTAAGCATCTTGATGCTTTAGTAGCAGATGAAGATCTGAGCCGTTTTATCTTATAATCGCGGTCATTGCATTTTCATCACTGATGATGGGGCTGAAAAGCCCCATTTTTATTGGCTAAAAATCTTATGACTGAAATCAGCCGTACACGTGCCTGGCTGGAAAGCCTGCGTCCTAAAACCCTTCCTCTCGCCTTCGCCGCCATTATTGTCGGCACGGCCCTTGCGTGGTGGCAGGGCTATTTCGATCCGCTGGTCGCTGCGCTGGCGCTGATCACCGCCGGACTACTGCAAATCCTCTCGAATCTCGCTAACGACTATGGTGATGCCGTCAAGGGCAGCGATAAGCCCGACCGTATCGGACCTTTGCGTGGGATGCAGAAAGGGGTGATCACCCAGGAGCAGATGAAGCGGGCGCTGATTATCACCGTCGTGTTGATTTGTCTCTCCGGGATTGCCCTGGTGCTGGTGGCCTGTAAAACCCCGGCAGATGCCGTTGGCTTCCTCGTACTCGGCTTACTGGCGATTGTCGCGGCGATCACCTATACCGTCGGCACCCGTCCTTACGGATACATCGGACTGGGTGACATATCGGTGCTGGTGTTTTTCGGCTGGCTGAGCGTGATGGGTAGCTGGTATCTACAGGCGCATACCCTGATTCCGGCGCTGTTCCTGCCAGCCACCGCCTGCGGCATGCTGGCGACAGCGGTGCTCAATATTAACAACCTGCGGGATATCGACAGCGATCGCCTGAACGGTAAGAACACGCTGGCGGTTCGGCTGGGTCCGGTCAATGCACGCCGCTACCATGCCTGCCTGCTGATGGGTGCCCTGCTTTGTCTGGCCCTGTTCAACCTGCTGTCGCTGCACAGCCTGTGGGGCTGGTTGTTTGTACTCGCCACGCCGCTGCTGGTCAAACAGGCACGTTATGTGATGCGCGAGCAGAGCGCCTCGGCCATGCCGCCAATGCTGGAACGCACGGTAAAAGGGGCATTGCTGACTAACCTGTTGTTCGTAGTCGGGATTGTCCTTAGCCAGACGCTAAGTTAGCTGACAAATATCAATTAACAATTGATGATTTTGCCAACAATGCATTTCGCGCGATATACTGAAATCACTCGCAGCAACTGAACTTAAGCCTATGAAATACGATACCTCCGAGCTTTGTGACATCTACCAGGAAGATGTTAACGTCGTAGAACCGCTGTTTTCCAACTTTGGAGGACGGTCTTCGTTTGGCGGACAAATCATTACGGTGAAATGTTTTGAGGATAACGGGTTGCTGTACGATCTGCTCGAACAGAACGGCCGTGGTCGCATTCTGTTGATTGACGGCGGCGGCTCCGTGCGCCGGGCCTTGATCGATGCAGAACTTGCCCGTCTCGCCACGCAAAACGAGTGGGAAGGCATTGTGGTGTATGGCGCGGTGCGTCAGGTCGACGACCTCGAAGAGCTGGATATTGGCATTCAGGCGATTGCTGCTATTCCGGTAGGTGCCGCAGGCGAAGGCATTGGCGAAAGCGACATACGCGTCAATTTCGGCGGCGTGACGTTCTTCTCCGGCGACCATCTGTATGCCGACAACACTGGCATTATCCTGTCTGAAGATCCGCTGGATATTGAGTAGTGAATGAAGGCCATCTGGTATATAGATGGCCTTCTTTATTTATTTCTATCCCTCTCATAATGGATCATTCGTATCTCTGGCAGTCCATTTGATTCATCTGCCGAAACACTCATCATATCGCGACGTTGTGGATAATCATTTATCCAGGTATCGAGTTGCTCCACAAGTGCACCAACCTCATTTTTGTTGATGTTGGTAAAAACTATCTCATTCCATTTTAAACCACTTCCCTCATCTGTTTGACTAACAAAATACCAGTGGTTTGATATCCTTGGGGTCCGTTTAAGCGCTTCTGGAGTTACCATGTGGTAGAGAAAAAAGTCGTCTTGTGTGTAACAGACTGGCACAAAAACCCTTGCCGCCAGGGATATGTACCCAACCCCCATGGCAACAATAAAAATAGTAAAAATTATCAACTTAGAATTTTTCATATTCTAAGCTCACGAACATATTCTGGGTTTGCCACAGGCGTAATTGTGCTCATGAAAATGGGTAATCTTCCCAAGTGCGGTTCAAGTTTGCATGTTTTTTCAAGCGGATCAGGAAAGAGTAGAGGTAACACGCTTTTATTTTTATGTTCACCAACAGGGCCATAATAATCCCAGATGCGGTATGCTTTTTCCTTAGCGCATATATGCAGAAAAGAAGTGTAGTCTGCATAGTTAACTGCCTGACAAAATCCAAATAGATTTAAAACAAGATCTTCAGAGCTATACCCACTATCAGTTAAAACCACATAAGGCCAAAAGTCCTGCAGCGATTCGAACTGGTGAGAGGTGCCTATAAATATAGATAGAGCCACCCCCTGTAAAACGCGATCGCTAAGACCCCGACGCACTAAAAACCTTCTGTATATACCGGTAGTAATACCTATTCCAAAAACATTCGTCGACATACTCTGGTCATAATTAACGTCGAACCAGGTATCATCTCCACCACGAGGCATGACCATTTGCTGCCATAACCTTTCGGCACCAGTTGGATTGGCATGTCCAAGGTCGATCCATCCCAGATTTTCTGTATAAATAAGGCCTGTGGGGGTATTACGGGTAATATATCGGTCAGAATTATCGATAATATCGCTTCGTTTAGTCATCTCGCATTCCCTGTGAGTAACGTAATGAGCGATCGTATTCTCTCCAAATAAAAAAGGCATCCATTACAGATGCCTTTTTCAAAAATTCGGAATTAAACCTCTTCCATACGTCCCAGCAGGGCATGCAGACGATCCTGCCAGCCGTTCTGCTGTTCGCGCAGATGTTGGTTTTCACGCTCCAGCTCTTCGCGACCGTGCTGAGCAGTCTGAATTTCCTGCGACAGTGCGTTGTTTTTTTCTTTCAGCTCTTCGATTTCCATCTGCAGCAGGGTGATGGTATCAATCGCCTGCTGTACTTTGGATTCCAGTTTCTCAAACACTTCTAAAGACATAATCCTACCTCTCCTGAATTTGCAAGGCGACGCTTTGACGTAAACGCGCACAACACCTGGTGTCGATTGTATGGAGCGCCGCCCTCCCTGTCCAGCGGCAGACCGCGCAGATTGCGGTTTGCAACACTTTTCAGTCTCCTCCTGGTGCGTTCGCATCATATACCCCTAAATTGTTAACACTTCCGTTAATAGAATGCTTATGCCCGCCCTGGCGTATAAACGCTAATGCACACTTCATGGCGCGATATCGCTCATTTTCTTGACGCGGTACACACATTTCAATTTCGATATTTCTCGTTTTTGCTCGTTAACGATAAATTAACACTGTGTCTACAGGACATCGTGGCGATGGTGACGTTCGGCGCGATAACAATAACCATTATTTTTCTTTCAGGATCCGATTATGAGTGAAACATCAACCTTAAAAGGCCAGTGCATCGCAGAGTTCCTGGGTACTGGGTTGTTGATTTTCTTTGGCGTAGGTTGTGTGGCGGCGCTGAAAGTGGCGGGCGCCAGCTTCGGTCAGTGGGAAATCAGCGTGATCTGGGGTCTGGGCGTGGCGATGGCCATCTACCTGACGGCGGGGGTTTCAGGTGCCCATCTTAACCCTGCGGTGACCATCGCGTTGTGGCTGTTTGCCTGCTTTGACAAACGCAAGGTTGTTCCTTTTATCGTGGCGCAGTTTGCCGGTGCCTTTTGTGCAGCAGCGTTAGTTTACGGGCTTTATTACAACCTGTTTATCGACTTCGAACAGACGCACCATATGGTGCGTGGCAGCACCGAAAGCCTCGAGCTGGCGGGTATCTTCTCCACCTATCCGAATCCGCACATTAATTTTGTGCAGGCCTTCGCAGTAGAGATGGTGATTACCGCTATCCTGATGGGCGTTATTATGGCGCTGGGTGATGACGGTAACGGCATTCCGCGCGGCCCGCTGGCACCGCTGCTGATTGGTTTACTGATTGCGGTGATCGGTGCATCTATGGGACCACTGACGGGCTTCGCCATGAACCCGGCGCGCGATTTGGGACCCAAGACTTTTGCCTTCTTTGCGGGCTGGGGCGAGGTAGCCTTTACCGGTGCGAAAGATATTCCTTACTTCCTGGTGCCGCTGTTCGGGCCTATCGTTGGGGCATCACTTGGCGCATTTGGCTATCGTAAGTTAATTGGCCGCCATCTGCCGTGCGACACCTGTGTGGTTGAGGAGAAGAAAAGCCTCTCCACAACTGAATCAAAAGCTTCGCTGTAATCTGACTACGGGACACATAATATGACCGACAAAAAATATATCGTTGCGCTCGACCAGGGCACGACCAGCTCCCGCGCTGTCGTTATGGATCATGACGCGAACATCGTCAGCGTGTCACAGCGCGAATTCGAGCAAATCTATCCTCGTCCAGGCTGGGTGGAACACGATCCAATGGAAATCTGGGCATCGCAAAGCTCGACACTGGTTGAAGTGCTGGCGAAAGCCGATATCAGCTCCGATGAGATTGCGGCCATCGGCATTACCAACCAGCGTGAAACGGCCATTGTCTGGGAACGCGAAACCGGTAAGCCTATTTACAACGCCATCGTCTGGCAGTGCCGTCGCACCGCGGATATCTGCGAAAAGCTCAAGCGCGACGGTATGGAAGAGTACGTGCGCAGCGCCACCGGCCTGGTGGTGGACCCGTACTTCTCCGGCACGAAGGTGAAATGGATCCTCGACCACGTTGAAGGCTCCCGCGAGCGTGCCAAACGCGGCGAACTGCTGTTCGGCACCGTCGATACCTGGCTTATCTGGAAGATGACCCAGGGACGCGTACACGTGACCGATTACACCAACGCCTCGCGCACCATGCTGTTCAACATCCACGAGCTGGACTGGGATGAAAAAATGCTGGATGCGCTGGACATCCCGCGCGCCATGCTGCCGCAGGTACGTAAGTCGTCTGAAGTGTACGGCCAGACCAATATCGGCGGTAAAGGCGGCACCCGTATTCCGATTGCCGGGATCGCTGGCGACCAGCAGGCGGCGCTGTTTGGCCAGCTGTGCGTAAAAGAAGGCATGGCGAAAAACACCTACGGCACCGGCTGCTTTATGCTGATGAATACCGGCGAAAAAGCGGTGAAATCAGAGCATGGCCTGCTGACCACCATCGCTTGCGGCCCGCGCGGCGAAGTAAACTACGCCCTGGAAGGCGCGGTGTTTATGGCCGGGGCCTCCATTCAGTGGCTGCGCGACGAGATGAAGCTTATCAGCGACGCCTTCGACTCGGAGTATTTCGCCACCAAGGTGAAAGATACCAACGGGGTGTATGTGGTTCCGGCCTTTACCGGGCTGGGCGCGCCGTACTGGGACCCGTATGCACGCGGGGCGATTTTCGGCCTGACGCGTGGGGTGAACTCCAACCACATTATTCGCGCTACGCTTGAGTCGATTGCCTATCAGACCCGTGATGTGCTGGAAGCGATGCAGGCCGACTCCGGTATTCGTCTGCATGCCCTGCGCGTGGACGGCGGCGCGGTGGCTAACAACTTCCTGATGCAGTTCCAGTCCGATATTCTGGGCACCCGTGTGGAGCGCCCGGAAGTGCGTGAAGTGACGGCGCTGGGGGCGGCTTATCTTGCTGGCCTGGCGGTCGGCTTCTGGCAGAACCTGGACGAGTTGCAGGAGAAAGCGGTCATCGAGCGTGAATTCCGCCCGGGCATCGAAACCACCGAGCGTAACTACCGCTACAGCGGCTGGAAAAAAGCGGTGAAACGCGCGCTGGCATGGGAAGAGCACGACGAGTAAGACAAACTCACCCCTCACCCTAACCCTCTCCCCAAAGGGGCGAGGGGACTTAAAACACCCTCTCCCCTTCGGGGAGAAGGCCGGGGTGAGGGGTTCAGACCGCGCCATCCTCCCCCTTCCCCACTCTGTGATAAACTTCGTGCAATTCCTTTTGACCGCACGAGTATCCAATGAAACGTGAACTTGCTATCGAATTTTCCCGCGTGACCGAAGCTGCCGCTCTGGCAGGCTATAAATGGCTTGGCCGTGGCGATAAAAATACCGCCGACGGCGCAGCCGTCCATGCCATGCGGATTATGCTTAACCAGGTCAACATCGACGGCACTATCGTGATTGGCGAAGGCGAAATCGACGAAGCGCCGATGCTGTTTATCGGTGAAAAAGTGGGAACCGGCAACGGCGATGCGGTGGATATCGCCGTGGATCCGATTGAAGGCACCCGCATGACCGCTATGGGTCAGGCTAACGCGCTGGCCGTGCTGGCCGTAGGCGATAAAGGCACCTTCCTCAACGCGCCTGATATGTATATGGAGAAGTTGATTGTCGGGCCTGGCGCAAAAGGGATTATCGATCTTAATCTGCCGCTGGCAGATAACCTGCGTAACATTGCTGCCGCGCTCGGGAAACCGCTGAGCGAACTGACGGTCACCATCCTGGCAAAACCGCGTCATGATGCGGTGATCGCCCATATGCAGCAGCTGGGTGTGCGCGTCTTTGCGATTCCTGATGGCGACGTGGCGGCCTCTATCCTCACCTGCATGCCGGACAGTGAAGTGGACGTGCTCTACGGCATCGGCGGCGCACCGGAAGGGGTGGTATCCGCCGCGGTGATCCGCGCCCTCGACGGCGATATGCAGGGCCGTCTGCTGGCCCGTCACGAGGTGAAAGGCGACAGCGAAGAAAACCGCCGTATCGGTGAGCAAGAGCTGGCCCGCTGTGCCGCGATGGGTATTAAGGCCAATACCGTGCTGCGTCTGGATGATATGGCGCGCAGCGACAACGTTATCTTCTCTGCTACCGGCATCACCAAAGGCGATCTGCTGGACGGCATCAGCCGCAAAGGCAATATGGCCACCACCGAAACGCTGCTGATCCGCGGTAAATCCCGCACCATTCGCCGCATCCAGTCGATTCACTATCTCGACCGCAAAGATCCCGACGTGCAGACCCACATTCTGTAAAACCGTTTGATCAATTGAGCTTTCCGGCCCTCGCGGGCTGGAAATCTCCCTCTCAGGTAAGGAAGATATAACCCGAGATCAGCACAGGAGAACATCATGGCAGACTGGGTAACAGGTAAAGTCAAAAAGGTAGAGTTCTGGACCGATGCGCTATTTAGTCTGACCGTCCATGCACCCATCCAGCCTTTTACGGCCGGGCAATTCGCCAAGCTGGGACTGGAAATCGACGGCGAACGTGTGCAGCGCGCCTACTCCTATGTCAACGCGCCGGATAACCCGGATCTCGAGTTCTATCTTGTCACCGTTCCCGATGGCAAACTCAGCCCGCGGCTGGCGGCACTCAAACCCGACGATGAGATCCAGATAGTCAGCGAAGCGGCAGGCTTCTTCGTGCTTGAGGAAGTGCCGGACTGCGACACCCTGTGGATGCTGGCGACCGGTACTGCCATCGGCCCGTACCTTTCGATCCTGCAATACGGGAAAGACCTGGAGCGTTTTAAAAATATCGTCCTGGTGCATGCCGCGCGCTACGCTGCTGACCTGAGCTACCTGCCGCAGATGCTGGAGCTACAGAAACGCTATGAAGGGAAAGTGAAAGTTCAGACGGTGGTGAGTCGCGAGACGGTAGCGGGTTCGCTGACCGGACGTGTACCGGCGCTGATTGAAAGCGGAGAACTGGAAGCTGCCGTTGGCCTGCCGATGACCGCCGAGACCAGCCATGTCATGTTGTGCGGCAACCCGCAGATGGTGCGTGACACCCAACAACTGTTAAAAGAGACCCGGCAGATGACCAAGCATTTACGCCGTCGGCCGGGCCATATGACTGCAGAGCACTACTGGTAATTAACGGTACTTTACGTCGATCGTATCTTTGCCGTATTTATTCTCGCCCTGGGTGCCCACGAAAGCGCCCAGGTCGACAATAAGCATCACAAAAATAACGGTGGGGATCAGCCTGCCAACCACCCATGGCAGCATGGACGGCAACATCGACCAGTTACCTGCCAGCAGCATCCACGCCAGCACCACCAGCAGCGCCCACAGCCCCGAACGACCCCGATCGTGCAGACGTTTCACTAATACCGCCGCCGTTGGCCACAACAGCGAAACCAGCGCGAAAGCCGCCGTCTGGGTGTTCAGCCACGCATTGTTGGCAGAAATAAACAGACCCAGCATGGCGATAATCCATACGCCAATCCAGATCCAGAAATCACGGCGCCCAATACGCCCTCTGAATGAAAACAACCACTGCTGTATGGTCATGCCAGGTTCCTTATTATCATCGCGGAGCGTAGTTTACCCTGGAGTCGCATCCTTTTGACAAGCCAGCCGGATATGGTTTTAATCGTGGGCAGTAACAGTGAGAGACTTTATTGATGAAGATGCGGTTTTCCCTTATTTGGCTGGGTTTAATGCTGTCCTGTGCGAGCATTTCTCTGCGTGCTGCCGAGACATCCGCACCTGCGACTGCGCCCTACGTGATGCCTGGCGCACCGTCATTTGATCAATCCATTAGTCTGTTCCGCGAAAGCTTTAACAGTGCTAACCCCACCCTGCCACTCAATGAATTTCGCGCCATAGAAGGTGCCCGGGATACCCCCACCCTGACCCGCGCCGCCAGCAAAATTAATGAGAACTTATACGCCTCAACGGCGCTGGAACGCGGAACGCTCAAAATCAAGAGCATGCAGATCACCTGGCTGCCGATCCAGGGGCCGGAGCAAAAAGCCGCTAAAGCCAAAGCGCTGGAGTACATGAGCGCCATTTTACGGGCGTTTACGCCGGCGTTGACCAAATCGCAAAGCCAGCAAAAGCTGCAAAAGCTGCTGACTGCCGGTAAAAACAAACGCTATTACGCCGAAACGGAAGGTGCGGTTCGTTATGTAGTGGCAGATAACGGCGAAAAGGGGCTGACCTTCGCTGTTGAACCGATTAAGCTGGCGTTATCTGAGACCCTCGGCGGGGCGAATTAATGACAAAAAGCAAAGCCTTTCGAGGGAAAATCTCTATACTGATTCACAGACCATGCTGCCCAGCCGGGTGGCCATATTCCTTAATTCGCTCTTGAGCGTGGAGAATTGAAATGCGACATCCTTTAGTGATGGGTAACTGGAAACTGAACGGCAGCCGCCACATGGTAAACGAGCTGGTAGCTAACCTGCGTAAAGAGCTGGCTGGTGTGACTGGCTGTGCTGTTGCGATCGCTCCGCCGGACATGTACCTGGATATGGCTAAACACGCCGCTGACGGCAGCCACATCGTTCTGGGTGCACAGAACGTTGACGTTAACCTGTCTGGCGCGTTCACCGGTGAAACCTCCGCTGAAATGCTGAAAGATATTGGCGCGAAATACATCATCATTGGCCACTCTGAGCGTCGTACCTACCACAAAGAGTCCGACGAGTTCATCGCTAAGAAATTCGCTGTGCTGAAAGAGCAGGGTCTGATCCCAGTGCTGTGCATCGGTGAAACCGAAGCCGAAAACGAAGCGGGCAAAACGGAAGAAGTGTGCGCACGTCAGATCGACGCCGTGCTGACCACTCAGGGCGCAGCAGCGTTCGAAGGCGCGGTAATTGCTTACGAGCCAGTATGGGCGATCGGTACCGGCAAATCTGCAACCCCAGCGCAGGCTCAGGCGGTTCACAAATTCATTCGTGACCACATTGCGAAAGCAGACGCGAAAGTGGCTGAGCAAGTGATCATCCAGTACGGCGGTTCCGTAAACGCAGCGAACGCAGCTGAGCTGTTCACCCAGCCGGACATCGATGGCGCGCTGGTTGGCGGCGCATCCCTGAAAGCAGACGCTTTCGCGGTGATCGTTAAAGCAGCAGAAGCAGCTAAACAGGCGTAAAACCCTTCTCCCTCTCCCCCCGGGGAGAGGGAAATTATAATTTCCCCAGCACGCTAAACCACAGATAATCCAGCGGCAGCAGCACCAGATACGTTGCCACCGCCAGCGCCAGACAGAGCAACATTCCCGCCCGCGCAGGCACTTTCCCCAGCCCCATCGCCACCACAATTGGCGACGCCTGATACGGCAGTAGCGGCGTGGAGTATCCCAGCACCTGAATCATAATCACCGACAACAGCGGAAAGCCGGTGGCGTCCGAGAAGCTTTGTGCCAGGGTGGTGTACAGCGCTGGAACGCCGTTAGCAGTCATGATGAAATTCAGCGCGGTAGTGATACCGGTCAGCGCCAGGAAACTGGTGAACGGCGCATCTGCATCCAGCGGCATCACCTGCATCAGCGCCTCACCCATCGCATTCCCGATCCCGGTCTGGGTCACGGTGATCGCCAGCCCAAGAATGCCTGCCACGTAAATACAGGTGCGCATGTTCACCCCGGCCGAGAACTCATCGCCGGTGATAAAACCGATCCGCGGCAGCATCACCACAATTGACGCCGCAAGCCCGGTCCACGCAGGACCAATGCCGTGCCAGCTCTCCGTCACCCACATCACCAGTACGACCGCCAGCAGCCAGGCGAGGCGCTTTTCATCGCGGTCCATCGGTTCCGGTGGCGCAAGATCGCGGGGCGGTTTTGGCGCTCCGGGGAACAGCCAGCAGATCAGGCCGATCAGAACCAACCCCTTGAGAATGCCCAGTACCGGCGTATGGAGCAGCAGGTAAGGGACATAGTTAAGATGAATACCGTACGAGCCTTCCGCCGCCCCGCTCATCACCAGATTAGGCACATTGGCCGGGAGGATGGTGGCGGAGAGCTGAAATGTGCCAAACCCCACCGCCAGCGCCAGTCCAAACCATGCCCGGGAGCCGTCGGCGATGCCGGCCCGCTTCGCCATCGCCGCCACAATCGGCATCAATAGCGCGATGCGCCCCATGTTAGAAGGCATCACAAACGCCAGCGCATAGGTAAGCAGCACCACGCTGGCCACCATCAGCGGCCAGGAGTCGGTCAGCCTTGAGGACAGCGCTCTTGCGGCCCTGTCTGCCAGACCGGTTTTGCGGATCGCCACGCCCAGCACAAACCCGCTGAACACCAGCCAGAAGGCCGAGGAGGCAAAACCGCCGAAAATGACCTCCGGCGGCGCAATTTTGGCGATCATCGCGGCGGTAAAAAACAGCAGCGCGGTCAGGAACTCCGGCAGCAGCGAGGTCGCCCACAGGATGATGGTGACGACGATAATCAGCGAGGGCAGAAACAGTGGGTGAGTGAACCAGATCGACATGCCTGTGTCCTGTAGAATTTTTCAGCAAGTCTAAGGCGGCGGGCAGCGCGAGTAAACGCTATTTATGGTAGGGATCATGCAGGATATCGCATTGATGATCCTGCAATTCCTCAGCGGACGCGAGGTTAAGCGCCAAAAGATTGCGCTCGGTCGCCAGCAGGACAAACGAGCCGTCTGACTGCTGGGCCATCGCCATACCGTAGCGTCCCATATGCTTGCGCGCATCGGGAACCTCTTCAGCCAGCATCATGAACGGGCTGCGCTTCACCAGCTCCGCTTCCGTCACCCGACGCGCCAGATACTCATGCCCTTCCAGCCCGCCCGGAAACGGTCGCCATTGGGTGCCCACCTGGGCCTGGTGCGCATTCAGTTTTTCGCGTACGTCCGGGCGCAGGCAGGAGATATGGATATGCAGATGATTTTGCGTGCGTCCGAGCCGCGAATTAATGGTCAGCGACACCGCGCTATTAGGGATTTCCGCGCCGTGCTTCATGCGCATAAACCCGCGCGCCTGCCATGCCAGCCAGAAGAAGTTGGGGGTATGCGCCTTTGTCAGTAACGGACTTTCGGTTCCGTTAATACGGTACGTCGGCATCAGCAAATATTGCAGCGGGCCGTTGCGATCCTTGAAGACCACGTAGCCTGCATCGGGCTTCACCTGGACACAGGGAGCGGGATTGCGGTGTTGCAGCTGTCCGGGCAGACACTGGTCGAGAACAATATGGCGTAACGCATCAGGATGACCGACGGACTTTAGCCAGACAACGACGATGACCATCGTCACCACCACCAGCGCCAGGAGGAGTAAAGCCGCTTTTTTCATGATGCGTTCCCTGTATTCGATTCAATCAGAAGCGTAACGCACTTTGATGACAAACAAAAAAGCCCGACAGTATGATGCTGTCGGGCTTGCAAACACTATGGCTAATTAACGCTTGCTGATCTGATCGAAAGTTCCGCCATTAGCGAAGTGATCTTTTTGCGCTTTGGTCCAGCCGCCGAATACTTCATCGATGGTGAACAGCTTCAGTTTCGGGAACTCCTTCTCATATTTCTTCGCCACCGCTTCATCACGTGGACGGTAGAAATTTTTCGCGGCAATCTCCTGGCCTTCCGGGGTGTAAAGGTACTTCAGGTAGGCTTCCGCTACGGCCTGGGTGCCTTTCTTATTCGTCACTTTATCGACCACAGAGACGGTTGGCTCAGCCAGAATTGATTCGCTTGGGGTGACGATTTCAAACTTGTCTTTACCCAGCTCGTTAGTCGCCAGCAGCGCTTCGTTTTCCCACGCAATCAGCACATCGCCAATGCCACGTTCAACGAAGGTGTTGGTTGAACCGCGCGCGCCGGAGTCCAGCACTTCAACGTTTTTAAACAGCGACTTCACGAAATCCTGAGCTTTAGCCTGGTCGCCATTGTTGTGGTGCAGGGCGTAGCCCCAGGCTGCCAGATAGTTCCAGCGAGCGCCGCCAGAGCTTTTCGGGTTCGGGGTGATCACCGACACGCCCGGCTTAACCAGGTCGTTCCAGTCGTGGATCTGTTTCGGGTTGCCCTTACGTACGAGGAAAACGATGGTGGAGGTGTATGGCGCAGAGTTGTCTGGCAGACGTTTGATCCAGTTTTTATCGATACGACCGCGTTCCGCGATAGCGTCCACGTCATAGGCCAGGGCCAGCGTCACCACATCGGCTTCGATACCGTTAATGACCGAGGTCGCCTGCTTACCGGAGCCGCCGTGCGACTGACGGATCACCACGTTGTCGCCGGTTTCCTGCTTCCAGTGTGCGGCAAACGCTTTGTTGTACTGCTCGTACAGTTCACGCGTCGGATCGTAAGACACGTTCAGCAGCTGGATATCCTTTGCCAGAACGCTGGTCGAAGCCAGCAATAAAGTTAACCCCACGCCCCATTTGTTCATCGTCTCACTCTCTTGAAGTTGTGTTTAATGGTTGCAGCGTGCCAGAAAGCTGACCAATGATTAAAGAATAAAAAAAGATTGGCTATAACGTAGAGGAATAAAAATCGGGCAATAGACGTTAAAAAGCCGGGTGGTGGCTAAACCCTACCCGGCCTGGAGTCACGGTGTGGGCTGATGTCCTCAACCCGGCAACGATCGGCTGATTAATACAGCTTTTTCGCGCAATCCATCCAGTCACCTTTAAACGGACGCTTCATGTTTTCGATAGCGTCAATGATGTCGTGGTGAACCAGTTTTTCGTTCTGAATACCGACGCAACGGCCGCCAAAGCCCTGCTGCAGCAGTTCAATCGCGTACGCACCCATACGGGAGGCCAGAATACGGTCGTAAGGACCCGGGGAGCCGCCGCGCTGGATGTGACCGAGAACGGTCGCGCGAGTTTCGCGTTTGGTTTCGGTTTCGATGTATTTCGCCAGCTCATCAACGTCACAGATGTGCTCGGTGATTGCCACGATGGCGTGTTTCTTACCTTTCGCGATACCGGCTTTGATTTCGTTAACCAAATCTTCACGGCTGAATTCCACTTCTGGAACCACCACGAACTCACAGCCGCCCGCAATCGCCGCCGCCAGAGTCAGGTCGCCACAGTAGCGGCCCATCACTTCAACGATGGAAATACGCTGGTGAGAAGAAGAGGTGTCGCGCAGGCGGTCAATGGCTTCAACCACGGTGCCCAGAGCAGTGAAGTAACCGATGGTGTAGTCAGTACCTTTGATGTCGTTGTCGATGGTGCCTGGCAGGCCAATGCACGGGAAGCCCATTTCGGTCAGGCGTTTTGCACCCATATAGGAACCGTCACCACCGATAACCACCAGCGCGTCGAGGCCGCGTTTTTTCATGTTCTCGATAGCCACTTCACGGATGCGTTCGTCACGGAATTCCGGGAAACGTGCGGAACCCAGGAAGGTACCGCCGCGGTTAATCATGTCGGAAACACTGTAGCGATCGAGCTGCACCATGCGATCTTCATACAGGCCCAGATAACCGTCATAGATACCAAAAACTTCCAGACCTTCCGTCAACGCAGCACGAACTACACCGCGAATTGCTGCGTTCATGCCGGGCGCATCACCGCCGCTTGTCAACACACCGATTTTCTTAATCATGACTACCTCTGAACTTAGGAATGCAAAAATGAAATCTGTTGCCGGAAGACTTCTGACGACCAACGAATACTGCAAATAGTATATCAATCACTTCCAGCTGAATTGATTCAGGTCAGGCCATATGGCGGTTATTTTTCCACAAAATGCTAGCCTGGTTCACTTTTTTACAACGAATTACGAAAGCTCAAATGTCCATTGCCTGGCTTAGGTACGACTGAGCAGGGATCCTGGTGAATAATGACATCTGACCCCGGGAAACGCTGCAAAATCGCCTGCTCAACCTGCTCAGCCACCAGATGTGCCTGAACCAGCGGCAGGTTATCTTCCATTTCTAAATGAATCTGAATAAAGCGGGTCGGCCCTGACTGCCGCGTGCGAAGATCGTGAGCGCCACTGACGCCTGGCCAGGAGGTCACAATTTCGAAGATTTCATGCCGTTCTGCGTCTGGCAATGCGCGATCGAGCAGTGATTGCACCGCATCGTAACCCATGCGCAACGCACTGTATAAAATATAAAAGCCAATCCCTAACGCAAATAGCGCATCGGCCCGGTGCCAGCCATACCAGGCCAGACCGAGCGCGATCAGGATCGCGCCGTTCATCATAACATCAGACTGATAATGAAGCATATCGGCCCGTATCGCCTGACTTTGCGTTTTACGCACAACCCAGCGCTGGAACGTTACAAGAACCAATGTGCTTATAAGCGCTATTACCGTCACCACCACGCCCACGCCGGGATCTTTCATTGGCGTCGGGGTAAACAGGTGCTGAATGCCGGTCAAAAAAAGAAACAGCGCCGAACCGGAAATAAACATGCTTTGCGCCAGCGCCGCCAGCGACTCCGCTTTGCCGTGGCCAAAGGTATGCTCTTCATCCGCTGGCTGCAGCGAGTAACGCACGACCAACAGGTTAGTGAGCGAGGCGGCAATATCGACCAGCGAATCGACTAGCGCTGCCAGAATACTGACGGAACCGGTGTACCACCACGCGAAAATTTTAATGATTAACAGGCACGACGCCATGATCGTCGCAGCAAGTGCGGCCCGGCTTACCAGCCGTCCATAGGATTGATTCATAAACACTCCTGTCACGCTATGCCGCTAGTATAACGGATGGAGGGGCGTCAATAAGATGAATAAACGGTTAACGAAATTTAATGACGGGCAAAAAAAACCCCCACATCATGTGGGGGAAGACAGGGATGGTGTCTATGGCAAGGAAAACAGGGTTACTGGTTACTACGGGTATTGCTACTAAAAAGCGTCGATTCAGCGTTCTTCTGCATCCGTGCAACCTCGCGCAACTGATCCATACGTTGCTGGTGTTTCTGGTTCAAAACCGCTTGCTGCTCGGGCGTTAGCAGGTGAAACATCTGGTTGCGGACCTTAGCCATTTCGACCTGTCGGGCAACCTGTTCCTGCGCCATTTTGTTTGCCTGAGCGCGCACAGCGTTTTCATCAAAATTTTCTGCGGTGACAAGGCGATGCATTGTCTCCATTTCGCTAACATTAACAGGGGGCTGATCATGACGAGCCCGCTGCATGAGATCTCGCATCTGCTGACGCTGATGTTCGGTTAAACTTATGCCGTCGAACATATGGCCCTGGGCACTCTGCTGCGCGATGCCCTCCACTGAGAGACGGTTATCGCCGGTGATGACTCCAGCAGCCTGGCTAAATGCACTAAACGCCAGCGTTGAGGCCATGACAGCAGCGGTAACTTTGCGCATCACTTACTCCCAAAATCTTTCGTGTCGCGATTCAACGAGAGACAGTCTACGATTCAGGCTGCAAACATGCGTCAGGGGGTGTAAAACAACGTAAAGTCATGGATTAGATAGCCTTGATGACGTAATTTCTGCCTCGGAGGTATTTAAACAATGAATAAAATCCTGTTAGTTGATGATGACCGAGAGCTGACATCCCTTTTAAAGGAGTTGCTCGACATGGAAGGCTTTGACGTGTCGGTAGCCCACGACGGGGAGCAGGCGCTGAGTCAACTCGACGATAGCATCGACTTGCTTTTGCTCGACGTCATGATGCCGAAGAAGAACGGTATCGACACCCTTAAAGAGCTGCGCCAGACGCACCAGACCCCAGTAATTATGCTGACCGCGCGCGGTAGCGAACTCGATCGTGTACTTGGCCTTGAGCTGGGTGCCGATGACTATCTGCCTAAACCGTTTAACGACCGTGAGCTGGTGGCACGTATTCGGGCGATCCTGCGCCGTTCCCACTGGAGCGAGCAGCAGCAAAACACCGACAGCGGTTCGCCAACCCTTGAAGTCGACTCCCTGAGCCTGAATCCAGGCCGCCAGGAAGCCAGCTTCGACGGCCAGGCGCTGGAACTCACCGGCACCGAATTCACACTGCTTTATCTGCTGGCGCAGCATCTGGGCCAGGTGGTATCGCGTGAGCATCTGAGCCAGGAAGTGCTGGGTAAACGCCTGACGCCGTTCGACCGGGCAATTGATATGCACATCTCTAACCTGCGCCGCAAATTACCGGAGCGCAAGGATGGTCATCCGTGGTTTAAAACCCTGCGTGGACGCGGCTATCTGATGGTGTCCGCTTCATGATAGGCAGCTTAACCGCCCGCATCTTCGCCATCTTCTGGCTGACGCTGGCACTGGTTTTAATGCTGGTTTTGATGTTACCCAAACTCGACTCACGCCAGATGACGGAGCTTCTTGATAGCGAGCAACGTCAGGGTGTGATGATCGAGCAGCACGTAGAAGCAGAGCTGGCCATCGATCCGCCCAATGATTTGATGTGGTGGCGCAGACTGTTTCGCGCTATCGAAAAATGGGCGCCGCCGGGACAACGCTTGCTGCTGGTGACCAGCGAAGGCCGCGTAATCGGGGCAGACCGCAATGAAATGCAAATTATCCGCAACTTCATTGGCCAGGCGGATAACGCCGATCATCCGCAAAAGAAAAAATATGGTCGGGTAGAGATGGTAGGGCCATTCTCCGTCAATGACGGGGAAGATAACTATCAGCTCTACCTGATTCGCCCGGCGAGCAACTCCCAGTCCGATTTTATCAACCTGCTATTTGACCGCCCGCTGCTGCTGCTGATTGTTACCATGCTGGTGAGTTCACCGCTGCTGCTGTGGCTGGCGTGGAGCCTGGCGAAACCCGCACGTAAGTTAAAAAACGCCGCGGATGAAGTGGCGCAGGGCAACCTGCGACAGCACCCGGAGCTGGAAGCCGGGCCACAGGAGTTCCTGGCGGCAGGGGCCAGCTTCAACCAGATGGTGGCGGCGCTTGAGCGGATGATGACCACCCAGCAGCGTCTGCTCTCTGATATTTCCCATGAGCTGCGCACCCCGCTGACGCGTCTGCAACTGGGCACCGCCCTGCTACGCCGCCGTAGCGGAGAGAGCAAAGAGCTGGAGCGTATCGAAACCGAAGCGCATCGTCTGGACAGCATGATCAATGACCTGTTGGTCATGTCCCGCAATCAGCAGAAAAACGCGCTGGTCAGCGAGACGGTGAAAGCCAACCACCTGTGGCACGAGGTGCTGGATAACGCCGCGTTCGAAGCGGAGCAGATGGGAAAATCCTTTACCGTCAACTTCCCGCCAGGCCCATGGCCGCTGTACGGTAACCCCAACACGCTGGAAAGCGCGCTGGAGAATATCGTACGTAACGCCCTGCGCTATTCGCATACCAAAATCGAGGTGGCGTTCTCGGTGGACAAAGACGGCATCACCATCAACGTTGATGACGATGGCCCTGGCGTCAGCCCGGAAGATCGCGAGCAGATTTTCCGTCCGTTCTACCGTACCGACGAGGCGCGTGACCGTGAGTCCGGCGGCACCGGGCTGGGTCTGGCGATTGTCGAAACCGCGATGCAGCAGCACCGTGGCTGGGTGAAAGCCGATGACAGCCCACTGGGCGGCTTGCGGTTAACGCTCTGGCTACCGTTGCACAAGCGTTCTTAGTTTTACCCTGACTCTATGTTGCAAGCCCGGTAAGCGCAGCGCTACCGGGCAGTAACAGGCGCAGAGGCAAAAAGCCGGGTGGAGACTCCGTTTTACCCGGCTTACTTCCCCCACAATCTCCGTGAATTATCTTCGATCTTGTTGCTAAGTCGCCGCTTCTGCATAGTTCTGGTCCAGCTGGTGGATAGCCCCGCCGCCGACAGCAGACGGTGATATTGCTCATCATCAAACGGCATATGCCAGGCGATAGCACAGGCGTCATACACCGACACATCGCTCAGGCGAGAGACCAGCGTCAGCGGCGCATCCGTTTCGACCTTCCCTGCTAAAATCACCCGATACAGCCAGCCGGTTTTCCCGGCATTTTGCATCTGCGTAGCGATATCGCTGATACCGAAGTGGAAGTTGAGCTTGAAGCAGGGAGACCGCGGCTGAGTGACCTGGATCAAGGCCTCGCCCCAGCGAAAGATATCCCCGATAAAGACGTTCTTCTCGGTCAGCCCTTCGGTTGACAGGTTTTCGCCATATGCCGGGGCGACAAAAAGCCCGGCCTGGTCAGGGTATTCGCTGGCCCAGAATGCATAGTGCTCGCGCGGATAGTGGCACAGCGCCCGATCCGGCCCGCCGTGGATTTTCTTCTCCGCCTGCTCATCTCCCACCAGCCCTTTTTCGGTGAGGGAGAGTTCGCCGTCAACCTGCAGTTTGGCAATCGCGCTCGGGCGGCTGCCTTCGTAATCCTTTATTTTTCCGATAAATACGTTAACGGGATGATTCATCGCGGCTCCTTACGCAGATTGTGGGTATAAAAAAAGCGAGTCATCAGACTCGCTTCTCACAGACGGCTTTGCAACCTTATTTTTTAGCGGCGAAACGTGCTGCTGCTTCGTCCCAGTTCACCACGTCCCAGAAGGCTTTGATGTAGTCCGGGCGACGGTTCTGGAATTTCAGGTAGTAAGCGTGTTCCCACACGTCCAGGCCCACGATTGGGAAACCGGATGCGCCAGAGATAGCTTCACCCATCAGCGGGGAGTCCTGGTTAGCAGTGGAAACCACAGCCAGTTTGTCGCCTTTCAGTACCAGCCACGCCCAGCCAGAGCCGAAACGGGTAGCAGCGGCTTTTTCAAACTCAGCTTTGAAGTTATCAACGGAGCCGAAGTCGCGCTCGATAGCGGCTTTCAGGTCGCCCTGCAGGGTGGTGCCGGTTTTCAGGCCTTTCCAGAAGAAGCTGTGGTTAGCGTGGCCGCCAGCGTTGTTACGCAGAACGGTTTTCTTGTCAGCTGGCAGTTGATCCAGTTTGGTGATCAGCTCTTCAGCAGGCAGGCTAGCGAATTCTGGCAGGCTTTCCAGCGCCGCGTTGGCGTTGTTAACGTAAGTCTGGTGGTGTTTGGTGTGATGGATCTCCATCGTCTGCTTGTCGAAATGCGGCTCAAGGGCGTCGTAAGCGTACGGCAGGGATGGCAGGGTATAGCTCATAATCATCTCCATTATTGTCGGGCGGCAAACGTGTTAATGCCGCGTAAGCAGTTGGTTCATTATAGTTAATTAAATGATATTGAAAATGTTTATCAATGCCGTAGTTTTAATAAGGTTATAACTTTTCGTTATGTGACTGATCTGACGGGGCGTGCGGTGATGCGCAGGGGGGAGCAAACAATCTATTACGCGGCGTTATGGCTGCGGTGTCGCCACTGAACCGGGGTCATCCCCACTTCACGGTTAAACACCACCGAAAAGTAGTTACTGTCCTCAAAGCCGCACTGCATGGCGACTTCGCTGACCAGCAACTCGGTATGTTGCAGCAGATACTGCGCATGGCAGATTCGCAGTTGGCGCAGGTAGTGGTTTACCGTCATGCCGGTCTGGGTGCGGAACTGCTGGCGCAGGGCACGCTCGCTGCACTGCTCCTGCTCGCAAAACTTTTCCAGCACAAAGCTGCGGTTCAGGCTGCCCGCCAGGGCGGTGATCAGCTTATCCAGCAGTGCTTCCGGCTCGCTGGCGGCCGGGTTATCCGGGGCGTAACGGTAGCGTTTGAGCATGATCGTCAGCTGAGCAAACAGCAGCTCGGCCATATCGAATGCGTGGGGATCGGTCTTCAGGCTCTCCTGCTCCAGTTGCGTAATCACCGGGCGCACCTGCGTCATGCCGTTGCTGCCCAGCCGCCAGTGCGGGGTGTTGCCTGCTTTGAGAAAACCGGGGATGTTCGCCGCCCAGTCGACGTTGAGCTTCAGGCGGTCGGGGCAGTAGATGATGTTCTGAAGTACCAGATCGTTGACCGAGGCGTAGGAGTGTTTATCTTCCGCACGGATATAAAACAGGTCGCCACGGGTAATGCGGTAAGGGCGATCGTTGAGGACATGCAGGCCATTACCGCGCCATACCAGCACCAGTTCGCCGAAATCGTGTGTATGTTCGGCAAAGACATTTTGCGGATAGCGGTCCGCCACCGCGACGGCCTGCGCGGTGGAGGCAAAAAAATCAGCTCTGCGAAGAATCAACTGTCCGGCCACATCACAACCTCAACGGTGAATAACCTGACATTATTACCCGCTTTGCGGCAGTAAAACGGTGATTTTCCTCGCGTTACTGAAGCATCGCATCCCGGCCCTGGCGAATGTCGCGCGGGGACCAGTCAAATTCCCGGCGAAACAGGGTCGAAAAGTGGTTACTGTCGCCAAAACCGCAGCGATAGGCGATATCGGTAACGCTCTCGTCGGTATGGCGCAGCAGATGGCGCGCTTTGATTAAGCGCAGCCGGTTGAGATAACGCTGGGGCGTCAGCCCGGTATGCTGCTTCAGCTGGCGATGCAGCGTGCGCAGCGACAGGGAAAAGTTATCTGCCAGCGTCTCCCAGCAGACATCTTCGGCAAAGTGATCTTCCAGCCACGCCATCAACTGGTTGAGCCGCGCGTCGTTATCCGCCGCCCCGTCCACCAGACTGCCACGACGCAGCAACACCAGCAGCTGCATAAACAGGATCTCGCGGCTGGCGAGGGCGTGGGTAGTCTGCCCCTCTTCGGACTGCTCCATCTGGCTGACCAGCTGGCGCACCTGCTGTAGCGTGGCCTGGTTTACCCGCCAGTGCGACGGATAGTGGCCGTCCTGCTCCTGAGGCAGCAGTTGGTTCAGCCCCGACAAAAACTGGAACGCTTCCGGGGAGCGATACAGCACGTTGGTCAGGCACAGGTTATCGGTATGTTCATACATATGCCGGTCATGGTCGCGCACAAAGCACACCGTGCCGCCGCTAATGGTGTAAGGCTGCCCGTTGAAAACATGGATACCCGTACCGTGCTCCACGATCACAATCTCATGAAAATCATGATGATGTTCTGGAAACGCAGCCTGGGGCAGCCGCGGCTCAATCGCCACAGGCGAGTGGCCTGAAGGGAAAAAATCCACGCTGTGCAGTACGGTCATAACGGGTCACCAGATGATAAAAGTTCTCAAAATAGTAATTTAGGGTTTCCCGGCTGACCTTAAATTTTCGACAGCAAATGGCGCAAAGCCTGTCGCTTTTTCAAGAAAAGGCGGGAAAGATCTGGAAATGCGCCCACCGTCACATCCCCTGAGAGCCGCGCTATTAGCGGAAAATGTGAACTTCCTCACGTTCATCTTTGCTTTCTTGCCAGCGCCTGAAATGCGCTGTCAGTGGTAAGAAGGTCGCCGACGCTTCCCTTTTTTACACTGTCCGGTAATGACTAAAGGAAGGACCGGACCATGACTTTTCGCCATTGTGTGGCTGTCGATCTAGGCGCATCCAGCGGCCGCGTAATGCTGGCGAGCTACCATCGCGAGCAGCGCACCCTTCAGCTGCGCGAAATCCACCGTTTCGTGAACTGCCTGCAAAAACAGGACGGTTTTGACTGCTGGGATATCGACACTCTGGAAGCGGAGATCCGTACCGGACTAAATAAGGTATGTGAAGAAGGCATTCACATCGACAGCATCGGGATCGACACCTGGGGCGTGGATTACGTCCTGCTGGACGGCAACGGTAACCGCGTCGGCCTGCCGGTCTCGTATCGTGATAGCCGCACCGATGGGGTGATGGCGCATGCGCTGGCGCAACTCGGGAAAGCCGAAATCTATGGCCGCAGCGGCATTCAGTTTCTGCCGTTTAATACCTTGTATCAGCTGCGCGCCCTGGTGGAACAGCAGCCGGAGCTGGTGGCGAACGTCGCCCATGCCCTGCTGATCCCCGACTACTTCAGCTACCGTCTCACCGGCCAGATGAACTGGGAATATACCAACGCCACCACCACCCAGCTGGTAAACATCAATTCCGATTCTTGGGACGAGAACCTGCTCAACTGGACGGGTGCGTCGCGCGACTGGTTTGGCACCCCGACCCATCCGGGCAACGTGATCGGTCACTGGACATGCCCGCAGGAGAACGCTATCCCGGTGGTGGCCGTCGCCAGCCACGACACCGCCAGCGCGGTTATCGCCGCCCCGCTGGCCTCTCAGGATGCGGCCTATCTCTCCTCCGGCACCTGGTCGCTGATGGGCTTTGAGAGCAAAACGCCCTACACCAGCGATACCGCGCTGGCAGCGAATATTACCAACGAAGGCGGCGCCGAAGGCCGCTACCGGGTGCTGAAAAACATAATGGGCTTATGGCTGCTGCAGCGGGTGCTGAAAGAGCAACGCATCAGCGACCTGACCGCCCTGATCGGTGAGGCGGAAACCCTTCCGGCGTGCCGTTTCCTGATCAACCCCAATGACGATCGCTTTATCAACCCGGCCAATATGAGCGCCGAGATCCAGGCCGCCTGCCGCGAGACCGCCCAGCCCGTACCGGAGAGCGCCGCCGACCTGGCGCGCTGCATCTTCGACAGCCTCGCCCTGCTGTATGCCGAGGTGCTGCACGAGCTGGCGACCCTGCGCGGCAAGCCGTTCAGCCAGTTGCACATTGTTGGCGGCGGTTGCCAGAACCATCTGCTCAACCAGCTGTGCGCCAACGCCTGCGGCATCACGGTGTTAGCCGGGCCGGTTGAGGCCTCCACCCTCGGCAATATTGGCATCCAGCTGGTGACCCTCGACGAGCTGGCCGACGTGGACCAGTTCCGTCAGGTGGTGACCGGCAATTACGGCCTGACCACTTTTACCCCTCATCCCGATCATGAGATTGCCCGCTACCGCACGCAGTTTCAGCAACAACGACCGACTAAGGAGCTTTGCGCATGACCACTCAACTTGAACAAGCCTGGGAACTGGCTAAACAGCGTTTCGCCGCCGTGGGCGTGGATGTCGAGGAGGCTCTGCGTCAGCTCGACCGTCTGCCCGTCTCTATGCACTGCTGGCAGGGCGATGATGTCGCCGGGTTTGAGAACCCTGGCGGTGCGCTGACCGGCGGCATCCAGGCCACAGGTAACTATCCGGGCAAGGCGCGTAACGCCGCCGAGCTGCGGGCCGATCTGGAACTGGCCCTAAGCCTGATCCCGGGGCCAAAACGCCTGAACCTGCACGCTATCTATCTGGAGTCCGACACGCCGGTCGATCGCAACGCCATCAAGCCGGAACACTTTAAGAACTGGGTCGAGTGGGCGAAAACCAACAAGCTGGGGCTGGATTTTAACCCCTCCTGCTTCTCGCATCCGCTGAGCGCCGACGGCTTTACCCTCGCTCACGCCGATGACGAAATTCGTCAGTTCTGGATCGACCACGTGAAGGCCAGCCGCCGCGTGTCTGCGTACTTTGGCGAGCAGCTGGGCACGCCATCGGTGATGAACATCTGGATCCCGGACGGGATGAAAGACATCACCGTGGACCGCCTCGCCCCGCGTCAGCGTCTGCTGGCGGCGCTGGATGAAGTGATTAGCGAAAAGCTGAACCCGGCGCACCACATCGACGCCGTGGAGAGCAAGCTGTTCGGCATTGGTGCCGAGAGCTACACCGTCGGCTCTAACGAATTCTACATGGGTTACGCCACCAGCCGTCAGACCGCGCTGTGCCTGGACGCCGGCCATTTCCATCCGACAGAAGTGATCTCCGACAAAATTTCAGCCGCCATGCTCTATGTGCCGCACCTGCTGCTGCACGTTAGCCGTCCGGTACGCTGGGACAGCGACCACGTGGTGCTGCTGGATGACGAAACCCAGGCCATCGCCAGCGAGATTATTCGCCATGACCTGTTCGACCGGGTGCACATCGGCCTCGACTTCTTTGATGCCTCCATCAACCGCATCGCGGCCTGGGTTATTGGTACCCGCAACATGAAGAAAGCCCTGCTGCGCGCCCTGCTGGAGCCAACTGCCGAACTGCGTGCGCTGGAAGCCGCGGGCGATTACACCGCGCGTCTGGCGCTGCTGGAGGAGCAAAAATCACTGCCATGGCAGGCGGTATGGGAGATGTACTGCCAGCGCAACGACGCCCCGGCAGGCAGCCAGTGGCTGGATAACGTCCGGGCGTATGAGAAAGAGATTTTGAGCCAACGCGGGTAAGACAACCCTCGTCCTTGCCCTCTCCCTGACGGAGCGGGATCACACCATTCCCTCGCCCCTTTGGGGAGAGGGTCAGGGTGAGGGGAAACCCCACCCCGATTTAACAGGAAATGAAAGACTATGCAGACCATTATCGACGCCTGGTTCGTCCAGGGCATGATTAAAGCCACCTCCGACGCCTGGCTGAAAGGCTGGGACGAGCGCAACGGCGGCAACCTGACGCTGCGCCTGGACGAAGCGGATATCGCCCCGTATGAAGCCGACTTCCACGCCAAACCGCGCTACATCGCCCTGAGCCAGCCGATGCCGCTGCTCGCCAATACGCCGTTTATCGTTACCGGTTCCGGCAAGTTCTTCCGCAACGTCCAGCTTGATCCCACCGCGAATTTAGGGGTGGTAAAAGTGGACAGCGACGGCGCGGGCTACCACATTCTTTGGGGGCTGACTGACGAAGCGGTGCCAACCTCTGAGTTGCCGTCCCACTTCCTCTCCCACTGTGAGCGTATCAAAGTCACCGGCGGGAAAGATCGCGTGATTATGCACTGCCACGCCACCAACCTGATTGCCCTGACCTTCGTGCTGGAGAACAACACCGACGTTATCACCCGTCAGTTGTGGGAAGGCAGCACCGAGTGTCTGGTGGTGTTCCCGGATGGCGTGGGCATTCTGCCGTGGATGGTACCCGGTACGGATGAAATCGGCGAAGCCACGGCGATTCAGATGCAAAAACACTCGCTGGTGCTGTGGCCGTTTCACGGCGTGTTCGGCAGCGGCCCGACGCTCGATGAAACCTTTGGTCTGATCGACACCGCCGAGAAGTCTGCCGAAGTGCTGGTAAAAGTCTATTCGATGGGTGGCATGAAGCAGACCATCACCCGGGAAGAACTGATTGCGCTGGGCAAACGCTTTGGCGTCAACCCGATGCAGTCCGCGTTAGATCTGTACAAATAAGAACATCGCGCCCCGCTCATTGAGACGGGGCGAAGCTACACCTGCAATCCCTACACAAATCACCTTATTAAGTGGAGTAAAAGCAATGAAAATAAAGACAAGCTTGATCCTCACCGTTGCCGCCCTGGCGTTGTCCGGTTCTGCTTTAGCTGAAGTTAAAATCGCCCTGGTGGCGAAATCGTTAGGTAATGGCTTCTTCGAAGCGGCAAACGTGGGTGCCCAGGAGGCAGCCAAAGAGTTAGGTGATGTTAAAGTGATCTATACCGGCCCAACCACCACCACCGCCGAAGCCCAGATCGAAGTGCTGAACGGGTTGATCGCCCAAGGGGTGGATGCGATCGCCATCTCCGCCAACGATCCTGATGCCGTGGTGCCGGTGCTGAAAAAAGCGATGCAGCGCGGGATCAAAGTGGTGTCGTGGGACTCCGGCGTGGCGAAAGCCGGGCGCCAGATCCACCTTAACCCCTCCAATAACGCGCTGATTGGCGAGACTAACGTCAAGCTGGCGGCCGAAGCGCTGAAAGCGCTGAATGTGGAAAAAGGTGATGTGGCGGTATTGAGCGCCACGCCAACCTCAACCAACCAGAACACTTGGATTGCCGAGATGAAAAAGGTGCTGCCACAGTACCCGTCCGTTAATCTGGTGACCGTGGCCTATGGCGACGATCTGTCGGATAAGAGCTACCGCGAAGCGGTCGGCCTGCTGAAAACCTACCCGGATCTGAAAGTGATCGTCTCTCCGTCGTCGGTCGGCATCGTGGCGGCAGCGCAGGCGGTGAAAGATCAGGGCAAGATCGGCAAAGTGTACGTGACCGGCCTCGGCCTGCCATCTGAAATGGCGGGCGCGGTGAAATCCGGTGCCAGTAAGAGCTTCGCCATCTGGAACCCGATCGACCTCGGTTATGCCGCGACTTACTTAGCGGATGATCTGGTGAAAGGCACGGCGACCAAAGAAGAAGCCAGCATGGGCAAACTGGGCAAAGTGAAGCTGGATGCCGACGGCAGCGGCGCAATGGCTGAGCCGTTTGTTTACGATGCCAGCAACATTGATAAGTTCTCAAAAATCTTCTGATTCCTTTTCCCTCTCCCTTTGGGAGAGGGATACAAGTGGAGAACTATCATGACCCCATTACTGGCGCTCAATGGCATCACCAAGGTTTTCCCTGGTGTACGCGCGCTTGAGAACGTGCAGCTTGAACTCTGGCCCGGCAAAGTCACCGCTCTGATCGGTGAAAACGGCGCGGGCAAATCGACGCTGGTCAAAGTGATGACCGGCATCTACCAGCCCGACGAGGGCGAGATCCTCTACAAAGCCATTCCTATACAGCTGCCGACCCCCGACTCGGCGCATAAGGTGGGCATCACCGCGATTCACCAGGAGACCGTCCTGTTCGATGAGCTGTCGGTCACCGAAAACATTTTTGTCGGTCAGTATCTGTATAAAGGCATTTTCAAAAAGCTCGACTGGCCGGAGATGCACCGTCGGGCGCAGGCGATCCTCACCCGTCTGGAGGTGCAGATTGACCCCCGCGCGACGCTGAAAACCCTGAGCATCGCCCAGCGCCATATGGTCGCAATTGCCCGGGCGCTGTCGTTTGACGCGCAGGTCGTTATTCTCGACGAACCAACGGCGGCCCTGTCCCAGCACGAAATCCTTGAGTTCTATCAGATCGTGGAGCGTTTAAAGCAGGAAGGGAAAGCGATCCTGTTTATCTCGCATAAGTTCGACGAGATTTTTGAACTGGCCGATCACTACACCATTCTGCGCGACGGCGTGTTTGTCGGCGCGGGGGCCATCAATGACATCACCGAAGAGCGGATGGTGGCGATGATGGTGGGCCGCGCCATTACCCAGACCTTCCCGAAGGTGGAATGCGAAAAAGGCGATATCGTGCTGGAGGTGCAGGATCTCTGCCACCCGACCGAGTTCGCGAACATCACTTTTACCCTGCGCAAAGGTGAGATCCTCGGCTTCTACGGGCTGGTGGGCGCCGGGCGTACCGAGCTGATGCAGGCGCTCTCCGGCGTCTCGCGCCCTTCTTCCGGCAGCATTGTGCTGAACGGTAAAGAACAGCATTTCCGCCAGCCAGCGGATGCCATCAAAGCCGGGATCGTCTGCGTGCCTGAAGAGCGCCAGAAGCAGGGGGCGATTATCGAACTGTCGATTGCGCAGAACATCAGCCTGCCACAGCTCAACAAACTCAACGCCAACGGCGTGCTGAATGACGATCGCGAGTGGCAACTGGCAGACGAATATGCGAAGCGGCTGCAAGTAAAAGCCTTTAGCTGGAAACAGGCGGTCGAAACTCTCTCTGGCGGCAACCAGCAGAAAGTGGTGATCGGCAAGTGGCTGGCAACCCACCCGGACGTGATCATCCTCGATGAACCGACCAAAGGGATCGATATCGGCTCCAAAGCGGCGGTGCATCAGTTTATGTCCGAGCTGGTCGGCCAGGGGCTGGCGGTGATCATGGTCTCCTCCGAACTGCCGGAAGTGATGGGCATGGCTGACAGGATCATCGTTATGCATGAAGGGTTAATGGTGGCGGAATATCAGGCGGGGGGCGCAACGGCTGAAACCATCGTCAGCGCCGCCAGCGGTGCCAGACAGGAGGCCGCATAATGGTGCAACAGCTGCTTAAACACCGCGAGGCCTTACTGGCGGCGGTGATTGTGCTGATGGTTATCGCCATCGGCGCGCGTGCCCCGTCGTTTATCGCGCCGGGCAACCTGGTGGAGATATTTAACGACACCTCCATTCTGATCATTCTTGCCCTCGGGCAGATGATGGTGCTGCTCACCAAAGGCATTGACCTGTCGATGGCGGCAAACCTGGCGCTGACCGGGATGATTGTCGCCCTGATTAACTTCCATTACCCCGATGTGCCGGTCTGGGCGCTGCTGATCCTGGCGACCGCGCTGGGCCTGCTGATGGGTATCATCAACGGCCTGCTGGTATGGAAAATGGGCATTCCGGCGATTGTGGTGACGCTGGGCACCATGAGCATCTACCGCGGGATTATCTTTCTGCTCTCCGGCGGCGGCTGGGTGAACTCCAACCAGATGGGTGCCGATTTCCTCGGCCTGCCGCGGGCATCGGTGCTGGGCTTGCCGGTGCTGAGCTGGTGCGCCATTGCCGCGTTGCTGCTGGTGGGCTATTTCCTGCGCTACAGCCGTACCGGGCGCGCACTGTACACCGCAGGCGGTAACGCCACGGCGGCTTATTACACCGGGATCAACGCCGGAAAAATGCAGTTCGTCAGCTTCTGCCTCTCCGGGGCCCTGGCCGGGTTCTGCGGCTATCTGTGGATCTCACGCTTTGCGGTGGCCTATGTCGATGTGGCAAACGGCTTTGAGCTGCAGGTGGTAGCGGCCTGCGTCATCGGCGGCATCAGCACCATGGGCGGTACGGGCCGGGTGTTGGGTTGCCTGTGCGGGGCACTGTTCCTCGGGGTGATCAACAACGCCCTGCCGGTGATTGGCGTGTCGCCGTTCTGGCAGATGGCCATCTCCGGGACGGTGATCGTGATTGCGGTGCTGCTCAATGAACGTGGCAACAAACGCAAAGGACGGCTGATCCTGCGCGATGCGGCGCTGGCTCGTCAGAAACAGGCGGTGAGATGATGAGTAAAATAATGACGTCTGAAGAGATTAAACATGCCCCCGCCCCGGCGGGCATCTTCCAGCGCCTGCTGTGCTGGGAAGGTTTTCTGCTGGCGGTAACGCTGGCGGTATTCGTGGGTAACGCCCTCGCCTCTCCTTACTTCCTCGATATCTGGAACCTGTCGGATGCGACGTTCAACTTTACCGAAAAAGCGATCATCGTGTTGCCGATGGCAATGCTGATTATCGCCCGGGAAATTGATCTGTCGGTGGCCTCCACTATCGCCCTCAGCTCCACGGTGATGGGCTTTTGCGCGGCGGCCGGGCTGGATACACCGCTGCTGGTCTGCGTGGGCTTAGGCGTTGGGCTGCTGTGCGGGCTGTTCAACGGCCTGCTGGTGACCCGCTTTAACTTGTCCTCGATTGTGATCACCATCGGCACCATGAGCCTCTATCGCGGCATCACCTACATTCTGCTGGGCGACCAGGCGCTGAACACCTGGCCGGAGAGCTTCGCCTGGTTTGGTCAGGGGTATGTCTGGGGCGCGCTGTCGTTTGAGTTCGCGCTCTTTATCGTGCTGGCCATCCTGTTTGCCTTCTTGCTGCACAAGACCAACTTCGGGCGTCGCACCTACGCCATCGGCAATAACCCGACCGGGGCCTGGTATTCCGGCATCAACGTGAAGCGTCACAACCTGATCCTCTTTGCCCTGGTGGGGCTGATGGCCGGGCTGGCCTCGGTGCTGCTTACCTCGCGTCTGGGCAGTACCCGCCCGACCATTGCGATGGGTTGGGAGCTGGCGGTGGTGACCATGGCGGTGCTGGGCGGCGTCAATATTCTCGGCGGTTCCGGCAGCATGGTGGGCGTGATTATCGCCGCCTTCCTGATGGGATTGGTCACCTTTGGCCTGAGCCTGCTCAACGTGCCGGGCATTGTGATGTCAGTGATCATCGGCGCCATGCTGATTGTGGTGATCTCCCTGCCGATCATCACCCGCCGGGTTATGCAGCGAAGACGGATGTAATCCCCTCACCCCTGCCCTCTCCCCAAAGGGGAGAGGGAGAAAAGCCGCACGGTGCAGTGCCTTCGCCCCTCAGGGAAGAGGGAGAAAGGCCGCACGGAACAGTCCCCTCGCCCCTTTGGGGAGAGGGTTAGGGTGAGGGGCCCAGATTTGCAAAATCACCATTAAGGAGAATTATCATGAGCTTTATGTTGGCGCTGCCTAAAATCAGCCTGCACGGCGCAGGCGCAATCGGCGATATGGTTAAGCTGGTGGCAAACAAACAGTGGGGCACGGCGTTGATTGTCACCGACGGTCAGCTGGTAAAAATGGGCCTGCTCGACAGCCTGTTTACCGCCCTCGACGCGCAGCAGATGTCGTATCACCTGTTCGACGCGGTTTTCCCTAACCCGACCGAAGCACTGGTGCAGCAGGGTTATGCCGCGTATCAGGATGCGCAGTGTGATTACATTATTGCCTTCGGCGGCGGCAGCCCGATCGATACCGCTAAAGCGATTAAAATTCTCACCGCCAACCCAGGCCCCTCTACCGCTTACTCCGGCGTCGGCAAAGTGATCAACGCGGGCGTGCCGCTGGTGGCGATCAACACCACTGCGGGCACGGCGGCAGAGATGACCAGCAACGCGGTCATTATCGACGCCGAACGGCAGGTCAAAGAGGTGATCATCGACCCGAACATCATCCCGGATATCGCCGTGGATGACGCCAGCGTGATGCTCGATATTCCGGCTGCGGTGACGGCTGCCACCGGGATGGACGCCCTGACCCACGCCATCGAAGCCTATGTCTCCGTCGGTGCGCACCCGCTGACTGACGCCAACGCCCTGGAGTCCATTCGCCTGATCGCCCACTGGCTGCCGGAAGCGGTAGACAACGGGCATAACCTGGAGGCGCGCGAGCAGATGGCCTTCGGCCAGTATCTGGCGGGTATGGCCTTTAACAGCGCCGGGCTTGGGCTGGTGCACGCCCTCGCCCACCAGCCGGGGGCAACGCACAACCTGCCGCACGGCGTCTGCAATGCCATCCTGCTGCCGATTATCGAAAACTTTAACCGTCCGAACGCCGTGGCGCGGTTTGCCCGCGTGGCGCAGGCGATGGGCGTCGATACCCGCGGCATGAGTGATGAAGCCGCGAGCATGTCGGCCATTCAGGCGATTCGTGACCTGAGCGCCCGCGTCGGTATTCCCTCTGGTTTCAGCAAGCTTGGCGTCACCAAAGCCGACATCGAAGGCTGGCTCGACAAAGCCCTCGCCGACCCGTGCGCCCCCTGCAACCCGCGCAGCGCCAGCCGTGACGAGGTGCGCGAACTCTATCTGGAGGCATTATGATCCGCAAAGCCTTTGTGATGCAGGTAAACCCTGACGCACACGAGGAGTATGAACGTCGCCACAACCCGATCTGGCCCGAGCTGGAAGCGGTGCTGAAAGACCACGGCGCGCACAACTACGCCATTTATCTGGATAAATCCCGCAACCTGCTGTTCGCCACGGTGGAGATCGAATCGGAAGAGCGCTGGAACGCGGTAGCGAATACCGACGTTTGCCAGCGCTGGTGGAAATACATGGGAGAGGTGATGCCGTCTAACCCGGACAACAGCCCGGTGAGTACCGGGCTGCAAGAGGTGTTTTACCTGGCCTGATGTGTTAACGCTGCCGCGCTCGCGGCAGCGATATCCCGCTTATTGCTCAACGTAAAGGCTGACAACACCGTCACCGCCAGTACAAAACAGCCCAGCATCAGATAGGTATCCTGGAAGCCGATCCGGTCATACATATTCCCGGCAAACGCGGAGAGGAAAATCGCCGCCAGCTGTTTGGCAAAGTTGAAGCCAATCAGGTAGATGGTCGCAGACAGGCGAGTATCGAACACGCCGGTAATGTATTTGAATGCCCCCACCAACAGGAATGGCACTTCCAGCGCGTGCAGCATCTTCAGGGCCACCACTTCGACGGCAGTGGTCGCAAATGACGAACCAATGATGCGCGTCGCCATGATCACCCCGGCAATCAGCAACGTATTTTTTGCGCCAATGCGGTTAATGATCCACGGCGAGCAGAACATGATGATGGCGTTGCAGATCTCCCCGGCGGTGGTCGCAAAGCCGAATGCCCGCGTGCCTTCCTCCGGCGTGGCGAAGAAGGTTTTAAAGAACGTGGCGAACTGCTGATCGAAGACGTCGTACACGCAGGCCACGCCAATCACGTACAAAATGAACATCCACATTTTGCGCTGGCGGAACAGGTTAAACACGGTTCTGGCGGTGATCTGCGGCTGGTTTGCACCGAGGGCGTTCATCACCTGGGCGGTCTGGTTAGGCTTCGGTTTTGCCACCACCAACAGCACCATCAACACCAGCGCCGCCGCGGAACCCATCCAGAACACATAGGAGGGATCAATCCCGAACAGGATGCCGCCCGTTGAGGCGCACAGCCCCCAGCCGAGACAGCCAAACATTCGCGCCTTGCCGTACTCAAAGAAGCTGTTGCGGCTCACGCGCTCAATGTAGGCCTCGATCGCGCCCGACCCTGCCGAGAAGACGAAGCCGATATAGATCCCACCGCTCAGCGCCCCGAGCCAGATATTGGTCTTCAGCAGCGGAGCAAAGACATAGAGGAAAAACGGCGCGAACAGAAACAGCAGTACCGCGATGATCCACAGCAGGTGTTTTTTCAGCCCCAGCTTGTCCGACACCACCCCCAGCACGGGCTGGAACGAGATGGCAAACAGCGAGATGCATGAGAAAACGATCCCGGTATGGGTTTTATTCAGGCCGATGATGTCCGACAGCCAGATCGGCAGGAACGGAAAGCAGGTGGCCATGATGAAGAAGTAGAGAAAGAAGAACGATCCGAAGATCCAGAAGTTCGGGTTGTCTTTGTGGGTACAGGTGGTCGTATTCATTATTTTTATCCTCAACACAGGGCCGGTTGCCCGGCCCATTACCCTTATACGCGTTCAACGCCAATCAGGATGGCAGTTTCCGGGTCCAGAACCGGCAGGGCAAGCCCCGCCTGCATCAGCCATTCGCCGCTTACCGTCTGCGGGGATTCCATCCACGCCGGCAGCTTGCGCATGGTGTGTCCCCCCTCACCGGTCAGGCGAATATTGGGGTGATCGAGCAGCGTGATGCGGTACTGCGCGCTGGCCGTCAGCCCCGGCATACGCAGCGGCATCATCAGAGTGTAATCAGGCATTGCCAACTGGCTGACAATAAACAGCCCCTGACTTTGGTCCTGATTCACTATCCCCTGCGCCAGCGTGGTGCTGTCGGGCATATCCACCCGCCACTGGGTGCCGTGGTGGATCACCTCGCGCCACTGCTTATGCAGGGCCGCATAGTGCCGGTAGCCTTCGCGCTCCTGCTCATCCACGGCGAGAGGGTCCAGCTCCAGCCCCATATGGCCAAACAGCGCCGTCAGGCCACGGAAGGCGATACTGTGCTGACGGAAGGTGGCATGGCATTTATGATGACCGATATGCGCGCCCATCACCTCCGGCGGGAAGAAGTAGCTCATGCCACGCTGGATAGTGTTGCGTTCCAGCGCGTCATTGTTATCCGATGCCCAGAAGCGATGGCAGCGGGTCAGGACTTCATAATCGATACGCCCGCCGCCGGAAGAGCAGGATTCAAATTCCACATGGGGGAAGCGTTCGCCAAGGGTATCCAGCAGGCGGTAGAACTGTCGGGTCTGGGCGTCGGCAGCGGCTTTGCCGTTATGGCCCGGCTGCACCAGCTCACGATTCATGTCCCACTTCACATAGTCCACCGCGTGCTCACCCAGCAGCCAGCTCATGCGCTCCAGCAGATAATTGAAGGCAGCAGGAATGTTGAGGTTCAGCACCCACTGGTGGCGGCCGGTGGCCTGCTCATAACCCGGTAAGGCCAGCACCCAGTCCGGGTGAGCGCGGTACAGATCGGAGTTGGGATTAATCATCTCCGGCTCGACCCAGATGCCAAACTCCATACCGAGGCTTTTGACGTGATTAATCACCGGCGTTAAGCCGTTGGGGTATTTCTGCTCGTCGAGATACCAGTCGCCCAGCGCCGCATGGTCGTCATTGCGCCCTTTAAACCAGCCATCATCGATGATAAAGCGCTCCACGCCCAGCGAGGCCGCTTCGTCTGCCATACGCATGATGTACTCAGGATCGTGGTTAAAGTAGATCCCCTCCCAGGTATTGAGGTGTACCGGGCGCGGTTTGTTCTCCGGGAAGCGAATGATGTTGTCACGCAGATAGCGGTGGAACTGCTGGCTCATGCCGTTCAGCCCCTGGGCGGAGTAGCTGGCGTAAAGGCGTGGCGTCCACAGCGTTTCGCCCTCCTCCACCGCCATTTCACCCGGCAGATAGAGCGCTTCGGCCTGCAAATAACGACGGCCATCGGTTTTGGCCTCCGCGCGCAGACGATGGTTGCCGCTCCAGCCCAGATGGACGCCCCAGACGTCACCGTGCATTTCGCTAAAGCCCGGCGTGCCGCTGATCAGCGCCGGGAAATGCTCATGGGAGCTGCGGCCGCGGCGGTTTTCAATCACAAAGCTATCGTGCTCCAGCAGCAGGCGATGCGGCTGGAATTCGCGGATCCAGCGGCCATGAAACGCCATAACTTCGCGGGCACGTTCCGCCAGTGGCAGGGTGACGGCCAGGCGGTCAACCTGCCACGGCTGGCTTTTGAGATTGGTCAGGCCGTGGCGGATCGCCAGTACGCCGCTGTCATCGAGGGCGATCTCACTGGTCAGACGCAGGCCGGCCTGGTCATCTTCGGCGGTGAGGGTCAGGGTTTGTCCCTGCTGCGATACCGCGACGGTACGGAACTGCGGCGAGCCATCCCGTCCCTGGCGGTGGCCTTCAATGCCCGGCGCGCCGAACAGACCGTGACTGAGTTCAGCCATAAGCGTGACCGGCGAATCAACATCCAGTCTGCCGTTGGCAATCGGGCGGGAAAGCGTTTCCGCATCCTGCGGCGAAAAGTGGCGAAGGTGCGGCCCCCAGTAAAGAATTTCGGCGAACGGATGGGTTTTGATCACCACATCAACCGTTTCGCTCGCGAGTCGTAATACTGCCTCTTGCATCGGACATCTCCTGTCATCGGGATATCCTGAGTGTTGATCCGAAACGTTTCGGATACAAACCAAAACGTTTCGGATTTGTGATCGGGTTTAGATATTGGGGAAATTTATGCCGTCTGGCCCGGCGAGAATTCTGGCTGCCACAGCACCTGAAGCTGGCTGATTTCTTCTCCGTTAATCAGCTGAAAGACCATATCGGCGATCTGCTTGCCCACCCCCTGGCGGGTGGACTGGATCACTGCCGCCACGTCGATATCGACAATGCTGTCCTGCGGCAGGCCATCGTAGACCACCAGCGCAACGGCATCCTCGCCGGTTAAGCGCCCCATCTGCGCCAGCGCCATCGCGGCACCGTCGCCATGGGTGTTGCAATCGGTGACGATCGCCGTGGGAGCGACATCCAGCGCCAGCAGTTCCTGCGTGGTGGTGTAGCCTGCCCGGCGTGAAGGAGGCATGGTGCGCAGCCATTCGCTGGAAAGGCCCGCTTCTTTCAGGGCGTCAAGGTAGCCCTGACGGCGCTGGGTAATAAACGCCTGATTGTTGCTCTCACCCAGCAGCGCAATACGCTGATGCCCGCCCTCGATTAAGCGCCGGGTTGCGTTGAAGGTGCCCGCATAGTTGTCGAAATCGAACCAGGCGTAGGGCTTTGGCAGATGGCTGCGGCCCAGTGCCAGGAACGGGAATCCGGCGGCCTGCAGTTGCTCGAGGCGCGGATCGTTATCCAGGGTATGGGCCACGATCAGCGCATCCACACGGCGGCTTTGCACCATGCGCATGTAGCTGTGTTTGTCGGCCAGATCGTCATCGGCAATCAACAGCAGATCGATCTCATGTTGCGCCAGTTCGTGGCTAATTTCGCCAACCATGTCCATAAAGACGCTGTTATTGAGCGGAACGGGATGCACCGGAAAGACCAGCCCCACGGCGTCGATTTTGCCCATCTTCAAACGGCGGGCAAAGGTGTTCGGGCGATAGCCGCGGCGCTGCGCTTCGGCTTCCACGCGGGCGCGCGTCTCGCTGGAAACGTCAAAATAGCCGTTGAGGGCGCGGCTCACCGTCGTTACCGACAGTCCCAGTTCTTTAGCAATGGCTTTAAGCGACATGATTATCCGTGTCTTCGTGTGTCAGTTTTGTTCCGCCACCATAAGCGCCAGGGTATCTGGCTCAAGCGCTTTGAAGAGATGCGGCTGGTCGGCAGGATAGCAAATATAGTCTCCAATCCCGAGCGCTTCCGGTGCGTCGGTGAGACCAACCAGTGCCTTTCCCTTCATGATGACAATATGCTCAACCGAACCCGGCGGGTGCGGATGGGAAATACGGTCAGCCCCAGGCTGCGCCATCAGGATATAGATATCGCGTCGCGCACCAGGCGGACAGGCCGCCAGTAAAATGGCCTCATAGTTGGCCTGTTCAGCAATGACTTTCGTCCCTTCGCCAAGGCGGATCACCTGGGTAGTGGGCTGTTGCGGTTCGAGCAAACGGGCAAAAGGGATATCCAGCGCCACGCACAGCGACCATAAGGTTTCGAGGCTAGGATTACCATTCCCGGACTCCAGCTGGGAAAGGGTGGATTTGGCGATCCCGGCACGGCGAGCGATTTCCGCCAGTGAAAGCCCGGTCCGCATGCGCTCCCGCACCAGACTTTTAGCGATTACGCTGATTGGCTGCGTCATAATGAGTCTCGTGTTCTATAAAACGAACGAATCGTTCATCTTGATAAACGAATGTGATGCGTTCATTATAATGGATACTCGTTCGATATGGCTAAATATGTATGAAACAGACTTTCTCTTGTCTTAACGGCGACACCATCAAGGCGATTATTCTCGTGTGTCTGGCGGTGGGCGTTGTGGGGATGTCCTACGGCTCGCTGGCGATGGCGTATGGCTTCCCGCTGTGGGTGCCCTTTGTGCTCTCTATTTCGGTGCTGGCAGGTGCATCGGAATTTATGTTTATCGGCATCGTCGCCAGCGGGGGCAATCCCCTTGCCGCAGCGGCGGCCGGGCTGCTGGTTAACGCCCGCCATGTGCCGTTTGGCGTAACGGTGCGCGATCTGGTGGGTAAACGCGGCGCCAGCTTGCTGGGCTGCCACATCATGAATGACGAAAGCGTGGTGTTTGGCCTGTCGCAAAAAACGCCGGAACAGCGTAAAGCAGCCTACTGGCTCTGCGGTCTGGGAGTCGCCATCATCTGGCCGCTGGGCACACTACTGGGGGCGATGGTCGGCAAACTGCTGCCGGAGCCGGAAACCATCGGGCTGGATGCGGTGTTCCCGGCCATTTTACTGGCCTTAGTCGTCCCCGCCTTTAAGAACCGCACAACGCTTATCCGCGCCTGTAGCGGTGCTGCGCTGTCGCTGGCCGCCGTGCCCTTTGCACCAGTGGGGCTGCCGGTGCTGCTCTCTCTGCTTGGCCTCGCGGCGAGGAAAAAATAATGGAAAACATGACCGTTTTTATTCTCGGCATCGCCCTGCTGTCGGCGGGCACCTACCTGATGCGTCTCGGCGGAGCCAAACTGGGCAGCCGGTTAGCGTTGTCTGAACGCGCCCAGGCCCTGCTGTCGGATGCAGCAACGGTGCTGCTGTTTTCAGTGGCGCTGGCGACCACCTTCTATGAAGGGGAACATTTTGCCGGGATGGCGCGTGTGCTGGGTGTGGCCTTTGCGGTGTTTCTGGCCTGGCGCAAGGTGCCGTTGATTGGGGTGATCGTCGCGGCAGCCGTGGTGACGGCCTTGCTGCGTCTGGCAGGTATAAATTAAAAAAGCGCCCCGGGGGCGCTCTTTCGACAAAAACGTTGCTTTTATTTGTTCAGTTCAGCGGTCATGTGTACACGGTTACCGGCGAAAGCCTGAGTAATAGTGTAAGAAGACGCGCCTGCCTGTTCAGCCTGAGCGGCGATTTTGGCTTCTGCGCCATCAATGGTGCTGGCGGATGCGGTAACAGACTGCGCTGCGAAAGAACCGAAAGATGTTGCCAGAGCGATTACTGCTACAAAAGTTTTGATGCTTTTCATGATAGAGACCCTTGCGATTAGTTGTTGGTGTAAGGCACCGTGCCTTGATGTGATAAATAATAGGCCTCATCACCGACAACTGAAAGCGGAAGGATTTGCTAAAAGAATTCAAATTTATTGAACAACATTCAACCGCTGTGGGTGGGTATAGATCGTGGCTTTTCCCGGCTTGCAGAATCCCACCAGCGTCAGGTTGCAACGCTCGGCCACCTCCACTGCCAGCGTGGTGGCGGCAGATACCGCAAACAAAATCTCGACCCCGCACATGGCCGCCTTTTGCACCATCTCGTAGCTGGCCCGGCTGGAGACCAGCGCAGCCCCCTGCTGCCAGACGGCGCTCTCTCCCGCGCGGCGGCCCAGCAGTTTATCCAGCGCCACATGGCGTCCGACATCTTCATGCCCGCCTGCGATCTCGCCCGACGGTAATACCCAGGCGGCGGCGTGGGTGCAGCCGCTCAGATTGCCGACCGGCTGTACCGCGTGAAGGTTGTTCAGCGCCATATCAAGGTTCGCCAGGCTGAAGGTCTGGCTAAAAGGCAACGGGGTGATGGGTTTGCCAATGTCGTTCAACTGCTCCACACCGCACACACCGCAGCCGGTGCGTCCGGCCAGCGCGCGGCGGCGCTCTTTAAGGGCCATAAAGCGACGGCTGGAGAGTTCAATTTGTACCTCCATGCCGTTGCAGACCTGCACCACATCCATCCCGTAAATCTCTTGAGGGTGGTCGATAATGCCCTCAGAGAGCGAAAAACCGATGGCAAAGAGCGTCAGATCTTTTGGCGACGCCATCATTACGACGTGCGAGATACCGTTGTAGACCAGCGCCACGGGCACCTCTTGCGCAATCCAGTCCGGGATAGGTTGGTTGAGTTGAGGGGGTCTGCGTACCTCGCACGCCACGACGCCGACGGGCTGGGAGGAGGTATCTCGGATTTGTTTTAGCACGACTTCGTTCCTGGGCAACTTCGCAATTAAGGGGGCTATTGCAGCATAAATAGCAGCGGTTCGCCCCAGAGATGGATCAATTTTTCGTCCGGGCGTCCGTAGACCGGTTTTACCTCCTGGGGAGGAGGAGATCGAATGAGTTGATACAGTCTTGTAACACACAAAATCAATAACGTGATTTAGTTCACATTTCTAAATTAGCAAGCTTAGAATTCGTTCACTTTGTTTTAACTACATTCAAACAAGCCTACCGACAATGTGGTATTCTGCGCTCTATCCCTCAAGGAATTGTGGGAATACAAAATTCCAACCCTTTGCGGTTATTTTGTAACCGTAAAGTAAAACTCTAAATACCCAAATAACACGTGTTGCAGGCAAGCAGCAAAACGCGCCTGCGGCTCGCCTTATTAAGGTAGCAATGTCGAAACAAGGAGTGACCATGCAGGTCAGCAGAAGGCAGTTCTTTAAGATCTGCGCTGGCGGTATGGCAGGCACCACGGCGGCGGCACTGGGCTTTGCGCCCGGCGTAGCGCTGGCGGAAACTCGGCAGTACAAACTGCTGCGCACCCGCGAAACCCGTAACACCTGTACGTACTGCTCTGTCGGCTGTGGGCTGTTGATGTATAGCCTCGGCGACGGTGCAAAAAACGCCAAAGCATCTATCTTCCATATCGAAGGTGACCCGGACCATCCGGTTAACCGCGGGGCGCTTTGTCCAAAAGGGGCAGGTCTGGTGGATTTCATTCACTCGGAAAGCCGCCTGAAATTCCCGGAATATCGCGCGCCAGGCTCTGACAAATGGCAACAAATCAGTTGGGAAGAGGCGTTCGATCGCATCGCTAAACTGATGAAAGAAGACCGCGATGCCAACTTTATGGCGCAGAACGCCGAAGGCACCACCGTTAACCGCTGGCTCTCCACTGGTATGCTGTGTGCCTCTGCTTCCAGTAACGAAACCGGCTATTTAACCCAGAAGTTTACGCGCGCACTCGGTATGCTCGCGGTCGACAACCAGGCGCGTGTCTGACACGGACCAACGGTAGCAAGTCTTGCTCCAACATTTGGTCGCGGTGCGATGACCAACCACTGGGTCGACATCAAAAACGCCAACCTCATTGTGGTGATGGGCGGTAACGCCGCTGAAGCGCACCCTGTCGGGTTCCGCTGGGCGATGGAAGCCAAAATCCACAACGGTGCGAAACTGATTGTGATCGATCCCCGCTTTACGCGTACTGCGTCAGTGGCGGATTTCTACACCCCTATTCGTTCAGGTACTGACATCACTTTCCTGTCAGGCGTACTGCTGTACCTGATGACCAACGAAAAATACAACCGCGAATACACCGAAGCCTATACCAACGCCAGCCTGATCGTGCGTGAGGATTACCACTTCGAAGATGGCCTGTTCAGCGGTTACGACGCCGAAAAACGCAAGTACGACAAAACCAGCTGGAACTATGAGCTGGATGAGAAAGGCTTTGCGAAACGCGACACCACCCTGCAACACCCGCGCTGCGTGTGGAACCTGCTGAAAGAGCACGTTTCCCGCTATACGCCGGAGGTGGTGGAAAACATCTGTGGGACGCCGAAAGCCGACTTCCTGAAGGTGTGCGAGATGATCGCTGAAACCAGCGTTCACGATAAAACCGCGTCGTTCCTGTATGCCCTCGGCTGGACGCAGCACTCTATCGGCGCGCAGAACATCCGTACCATGGCGATGGTTCAGCTGCTGCTCGGCAACATGGGGATGGCGGGCGGCGGCGTGAACGCCCTGCGCGGTCACTCCAACATCCAGGGTCTGACCGATCTCGGCCTGCTGTCGCAAAGCCTGACCGGTTATATGAACCTGCCAAGCGAAAAACAGACCGACCTGCAAACCTACCTGACGGCCAGCACGCCAAAACCGCTGCTCGAAGGCCAGGTGAACTACTGGGGCAACTATCCGAAGTTCTTCGTCTCAATGATGAAGGCCTTCTTCGGTGACAAAGCGACGGCGGAAAACAGCTGGGGCTTTGACTGGCTGCCGAAGTGGGACAAGGGCTACGACGTTCTGCAGTATTTCGAGATGATGCACCAGGGCCAGGTTAACGGCTATATCTGCCAGGGTTTTAACCCGGTGGCGTCGTTCCCGAACAAGAACAAGGTTGTCGCCTCTCTGTCGAAACTGAAGTTCCTGGTCACCATTGACCCGCTCAATACCGAGACCTCGACCTTCTGGCAGAACCACGGTGAGTCGAACGACGTCGATCCGTCGAAGATTCAGACCGAAGTGTTCCGTCTGCCGTCCACCTGCTTCGCGGAAGAAAACGGTTCTATCGTCAACTCTGGCCGCTGGCTGCAGTGGCACTGGAAGGGCGCGGACGCCCCGGGCATCGCCATGAACGACGGCGAGATCCTGGCCGGTATCTTCTTACGCCTGCGTAAGATGTACGCCTCTCAAGGCGGCGCGAACCCGGAACCGGTGCTGAACATGACCTGGAACTACTCGACGCCGGAGAACCCATCCCCGGAAGAAGTGGCGATGGAGAGCAACGGTAAGGCGCTGGCGGATGTTATCGACCCGGCTACCGGTGTTGTTCTGGCGAAGAAAGGCGATCAGCTCAGCACCTTCGCGCACCTGCGTGATGACGGTACCACCTCCAGCGGCTGCTGGATCTTTGCCGGAAGCTGGACGCCGAAAGGCAACCAGATGGCCAACCGCGATAATGCCGACCCGTCAGGGCTGGGCAATACGCTGGGCTGGGCATGGTCCTGGCCGCTGAACCGCCGCATTCTTTATAACCGTGCGTCTGCTGACCCGCAGGGCAACCCGTGGGATCCGAAGCGTCAGCTGCTGAAGTGGGACGGCGCGAAATGGGGTGGCGTGGATATTCCTGACTACAGCACCGCGCCTCCGGGCAGCGATGTCGGGCCGTTTATCATGCAGCCTGAAGGGATGGGACGTCTGTTTGCTATCGACAAGATGGCGGAAGGGCCGTTCCCGGAACACTACGAGCCGTTTGAAACGCCGCTGGGCACCAACCCGCTGCACCCGAACGTGGTCTCTAACCCGGCTGCCCGTATCTTCAAAGGCGACTTTGAAGCGCTGGGTAAAAAGGACAAGTTCCCGTATGTCGGCACCACCTACCGTCTGACCGAGCACTTCCACTACTGGACCAAGCACGCGCTGCTTAACGCCATCGCGCAGCCGGAACAGTTCGTGGAGATCGGCGAGAAGCTGGCGAACAAGCTCGGCATTGCCCACGGCGATACCGTGAAGGTCTCTTCCAACCGCGGCTACATTAAAGCCAAGGCGGTAGTGACCAAGCGTATTCGCACGCTGAACGTAAACGGTCAGCAGGTAGATACCATCGGCATCCCGATTCACTGGGGTTACGAGGGCGTGGCGAAGAAAGGGTTCATTGCGAACACCCTGACGCCATTCGTTGGTGATGCGAACACGCAGACGCCGGAGTTTAAGGCCTTCCTCGTGAACGTGGAAAAGGTGTAACGGAGACGACTTATGGCTTATCAATCGCAAGACATTATTCGTCGTTCCGCGACTAACAGTTTCACCCCCGCGCCTCAGGCGCGGGACCACCAGCAGGAAGTGGCGAAGCTTATCGACGTAACCACCTGTATCGGCTGTAAAGCCTGTCAGGTGGCCTGTTCGGAGTGGAACGACATCCGTGACGAAGTGGGTCACAACGTTGGGGTGTACGATAACCCTGCCGATCTGACCGCTAAGTCCTGGACGGTGATGCGCTTCTCGGAAGTGGAACAGAACGACAAGCTGGAGTGGCTGATCCGCAAAGATGGCTGTATGCACTGCGCGGACCCGGGCTGCCTGAAGGCCTGCCCATCCGAAGGGGCAATCATTCAGTATGCCAACGGCATTGTCGACTTCCAGTCTGAGCAGTGCATCGGCTGCGGCTACTGCATTGCGGGCTGTCCATTCGACGTGCCGCGCCTGAACCCGGAAGACAACCGCGTCTACAAATGTACGCTGTGCGTCGACCGTGTGAATGTCGGCCAGGAGCCAGCCTGCGTGAAGACCTGTCCAACCGGCGCCATTCATTTTGGCTCCAAAGAGGACATGAAAACGCTGGCGGGCGAACGCGTCGCTGAGCTGAAAACCCGCGGTTACGACAACGCTGGCCTGTACGATCCGTCCGGGGTTGGCGGTACGCACGTGATGTACGTGCTGCACCACGCCGACAAGCCGAATCTGTATCATGGCCTGCCGGAGAACCCGGAAATCAGCGCCACGGTTAAGTTCTGGAAAGGCATCTGGAAGCCGCTGGCCGCCGTCGGTTTTGCCGCGACGTTCGCTGCAAGTATCTTCCACTACGTCGGCGTTGGTCCAAACCGCGCGGAAGAGGAAGACGACAACCTGCATGAAGAGAAAGACGAGGTGCGCAAATGAAAAGACGTGACACCATCGTGCGCTACACGGCGCCGGAACGTATCAACCACTGGGTCACCGCCTTCTGCTTCATGCTGGCGGCGATAAGCGGGCTGGGGTTCTTCTTCCCCTCCTTCAACTGGCTGATGCAGATCCTCGGTACGCCGCAGCTGGCGCGCATCCTCCACCCGTTCGTTGGGGTGGTGATGTTCGCCTCGTTCATCATCATGTTTTTCCGTTACTGGCACCACAACCTAATCAATCGGGATGATATCTTTTGGGCGAAGAATATTCGTAAGATCGTCGTCAACGAGGAAGTAGGTGATACCGGACGCTATAACTTCGGCCAGAAATGCGTATTCTGGGCGGCGATTATCTTCCTGGTGCTGTTGCTGGTCAGTGGTGTGATCATCTGGCGTCCGTACTTTGCGCCTGCTTTCTCAATCCCGGTGATCCGATTTGCGTTAATGCTGCATTCATTTGCCGCAGTGGCGTTAATTGTGGTTATCATGGTGCATATCTACGCCGCCCTTTGGGTGAAAGGCACCATTACCGCGATGGTGGAAGGCTGGGTTACTAAGACGTGGGCGAAGAAACATCACCCGCGCTGGTACCGTGAAGTCCGCCAGAAACAGGAAAAGTCATCTGAATGAGTATTCGCATAATCCCGCAAGATGAGCTGGGTTCGAGCGAGAAACGCACGGCGGAAGTGATTCCGCCGCTACTGTTCCCCAGACTGAAAAACCTCTACAACCGCCGCGCTGAACGCCTGCGCGAGCTGGCAGAGAACAACCCGCTTGGCGATTATCTGCGCTTTGCCGGGCTGATCGCCCATGCCCAGGAAGTGGTGCTGTACGACCATCCGTTGCAGATGGACCTGACCGCGCGCATCAAAGAGGCGAACGCTCAGGGCAAGCCACCGCTGGATATCCACGTCCTGCCGCGCGATAAGCACTGGCACAAGCTGCTGAATTCGCTGATTGCCGAGCTAAAGCCCGAGATGAGCGGCCCTGCCCTGGCGGTGATCGAGAACCTCGAGAAAGCCTCTGAGCAGGAGCTGGAGCAGATGGCGAGCGCGCTCTTTGCGTCCGATTTTGCGTCGGTCAGCAGCGATAAAGCGCCCTTTATCTGGGCCGCCCTGTCGCTCTACTGGGCGCAAATGGCCAGCCTGATCCCAGGCAAAGCCCGCGCCGAATACGGCGAAGCACGCCAGTTCTGCCCGGTGTGCGGTTCGATGCCGGTCTCCAGCATGGTGCAAATCGGGACGACCCAGGGGCTGCGCTATCTGCACTGCAACCTGTGCGAAACCGAGTGGCACGTGGTGCGCATCAAATGCAGCAACTGCGAGCAGACCCGCGATCTGCACTACTGGTCGCTGGAGAATGAGCAGTCTGCGGTGAAAGCCGAAAGCTGCGGCGACTGCGGCACCTACCTGAAGATCCTGTACCAGGAAAAAGACCCGAAAGTGGAGGCCGTCGCTGACGATCTCGCTACCCTGATTCTGGACGCAAAAATGGAGCAGGAGGGCTTTGCCCGCAGCTCTATTAACCCGTTCCTGTTCCCGGGTGAAGGGGAGTAATTCCCTGTGATAGTGCCGGGCGGCGTGAGCTTGCCCGGCTTGTCAATCCCAAACCCCCTCCGTTTCTGGACATCACAGCCGCTTGACATAGCGCTATTTTTTTCAGAATTCATTTAGCCGCTAAACGTAGAAAACCCTCTTTTAGTACGTCACTATCCCTGCAACAAAACATTACATTATGTAAGGGAAAGTGTTGGAAATGGAATTCCGGCTATTACGATTACGGATTAAGAGAACCGTCTTTTTCATCTGCGTGCTTCTCAGTCTTTCATCAACGGCTGTCGCGGCACCGGCCGATGCGCAATTTATCCTTCAGCAGCAACGCCAGCAGGCGCTGGAAGCCCAGCTAACGCCTCAAACGCCCGACGTTCGTCTGCCCTCTCCCGCGAGAAGTGAAGATAGCGGTGAATTCGCAGCCGAAACGCCCTGCTTCACGATTCATGACGTCACGCTGTCTGGACAGGATGCGTTCCCCCACTGGGTGCCGCTGCAGCGCATGGCGAATCAGGTTGTGGGTAAATGCCTGGGTGCTAAAGGCATCAACCGCGTCATGAGCCTGCTGCAAAACCGCCTTATCTCCCACGGCTGGACGACGGCACGCGTGCTGGCTCCTGCGCAGGATTTAAAAAGCGGGCATTTAGCGCTGGCGGTTATTCCGGGGAAGATCCGCCAGGTCTCGTTAACCGACGACAGTAGCCGCTGGCTATGGCTGTACAGCGCCTTCCCGGCGCACGACGGCAACCTGCTGGACCTGCGGGACATCGAGCAGGGTCTGGAGAACCTTCAGCGCCTGCCTACCGCTCAGGTCAAGATGGACATCATTCCGGCCGAACAGCCGGGCGAAAGCGATATCGTGATTACTCGCCAGCAGAGCAAGTTCTGGCGGCTTGGCCTGTCGCTTGATGATTCAGGTACCTCATCCACGGGCCGCTATCAGGGCGGGATGACGCTTTCGTTGGATAACCCCCTGGCGCTGAGCGATCTCTTCTGGTTCTCCATTAACCACGACCTCCAGACCGGGCCGGAAAAAGGCAATCAGAACCTCAGCGCCCACTGGTCCGTTCCTGTGGGCTGGTGGGCATTTTCCGTCACCGGCAGCGACTATCACTATCACCAGTCCGTCGCCGGGCTAAACGGCGACATTCGCTACAGCGGGAAAAGCCAGAGCCTGGTGGCGCAGGCCAGCCGGGTGCTGCACCGCAGCAGCGCGCAGAAAACCACGTTCACCTGGGACGTCGAAAGCCGGACAACGAAAAACTACATCAACGACACCGAAGTGGAGGTGCAGCGCCGCCACGTCTCCTCCTGGAAAGCCGGGCTTCAGCATCGCCACTATATCGGCCCCGCCACGCTCGATGCGGGCATCAGCTATCAGCGCGGTACGCGTTGGTTTGGCGCGCAGCCTGCCCCTGAAGAGACGTTCGATGAAGCCACCGCGTTAGGCCGCATTCTCCGTACCCATGCACGCCTGAGCCTGCCGTTTGAACTGGGCACGCAGCGCTTCCGCTACGACGTGGCCTGGCAGCGTCAGACCAGCAACACGCCGCTCACCTCGCAGGATCAGTTTTCCATCGGCGGGCGCTGGACGGTACGCGGCTTTGACGGCGAACGTACGCTTAGCGCCGATCGCGGCTGGCTGGTGCGCAACGATCTCTCCTGGCAGACCCCGCTTGCCGGCACCGAGTTCTATCTGGCCGCCGACTACGGCGAGGTTGCCGGCAAGGGGACGGAATACCTGACGGGCAACCATTTGGCCGGTGGTGCCGCGGGCCTGCGCGGCGCCCTCTGGAAAGTGGGATACGACGCCTTCGCGGGCGTGCCCTTCTCCCGCCCCGACGGCTTCAAAACCAGCCCGGCGACCTTCGGCTTCAACCTGAATATGGATTTCTGAGTATGCGTTATGGCGAATTGACGGTTCATTGTTCGCTCCTCCACACCGTCACGCTGAATGAAGCCGAAGTGCTTGGTGCGTCGGTGTGGCTCTGGATGCATTCACTCAATCACCGTGACGCGCCGCTGCACGCCCTCCCAGTGGTGTTACTGCCCATCATTAAACGCCAGCAGTACGTGCTGGTAGAGGAGAAAGGACGCCCGATCTTTTTCCTGAGCTGGGCATGGATGAGCGAAGAAGCCGAACGCCGCTACCTCACCGAAGCAACGGTTGTCCTCCCGGAGGAAGACTGGTGTAGCGGCGACCGCTTGTGGTTTCGAGACTTTATCGCGCCATTTGGCCACGCGGAAACCCTGTTCCGCCTTCTGCGCAAAGAGATTTTCCCACACCACATTGCGCGCTCGCTCTGGCATCGCGGCAATGAGAAAGGCCGTCGCATCAACACATTTTATGGCAAGCAGGTCACGCGCGATGCGCTGCTGAACTGGAAGAAAAAGCACCCGCTGCACGGATAAAAATAAAAGGATTTCACCATGAATAAACGCCTGTATCGCATCGTCTTTAATAAAGCCCGCGGCATGCTGATGGTCGTCTCCGAGCTTGCCCGCGGTTGCGCGGGCACCTCGCCATCTCCCGGGATCGGACGCAGCCTTCAGCGCCTTGTCTGCCGCGTCGGGGCGCTCAGCTTTGCCCTGTGGCTGGCCTCCGGTGCGGTAACGATACAGGCCGCGGGCATCGTGGCGGACGCCTCAGCGCCTGGCAAGCAGCAGCCTACCGTCATCAGCACCGCCAACGGTACGACGCAGGTGAATATCCAGACCCCATCGGCAGGCGGCGTATCCCGCAATACCTACAGCCAGTTCGACGTTGGCCGGGACGGGGTCATCCTGAATAACTCCCATAAAAATACTTCAACCCAGATTGGCGGGATGGTGACCGCCAACCCGTGGCTGGCAAAGGGCGAGGCGAAGGTCATCCTCAACGAGGTGAACGCGCGCAACCCAAGCCAGCTCAACGGTTACATCGAGGTGGCCGGACAAAAAGCCGACGTAGTCATCGCCAGCCCGTCGGGCATCACCTGCGACGGCTGCGGCTTTATTAACGCCGGGCGCGCCACGCTGACGACCGGTACCGCCCAGATGCAGGATGGCCGGATAACCGGGTATCAGGTGGAGCGCGGTGACATTACCGTGAACGGCAGCGGGCTGGACTCTACCCGCCAGGAGCACACCGACATCATCGCCCGGGCGGTTCAGGTGAACGCCGCCATTCACGCGCAGGATTTACGCGTCACCACCGGGCGCAACGCGGTGGATGCGGCTCATGAAAAGGTTTCCGCCCTTGCGGATAAGGGTGCGGCAAAACCCGCGCTGGCGCTGGATGTCGCGCAGGTCGGCGGCATGTACGCCGGGAAAATCCGCCTGCTCGGAACGGAAAAAGGCGTCGGGGTGCGCAACGCGGGCAATATCGGCGCGGAAGCCGGGACGGTCACCCTCTCTGCCGACGGACGCATTGAGAACAGCGGCGCCCTCTGGTCTTCAGCGGACGCGACCCTCTCCAGCACGGCCTCCGTGCAAAACAGCGGTTCGATTGCCGCTGAGCATAACGTCAGCCTGACCGGCACGGAGATCGCCAGCACCGGCACGCTGGCTGCTGGCGTGCTGCCCGATGGCAGCATCGGCAACGATGGCAATCTCACGCTGAACGCCAGTGGCACGCTCAATATGCACGGCCTGAATGCGGCAGGCGGAAACATCAAAGCCGTGGGTCAGGGGCTGGATGCATCAGGCAGCGTGACGCAGGGTAACGCCATTACGCTTGACGCCGGACAAGGCAGTCTCAGCACTGAAAACGCGCAGATCGTTGCCCGGGACACGCTTAGCGCGGCCACCTCAGGCACACTCGACAATAACGGTGGCCTGCTCGCCGCCGACCAGCTCACGCTCTCGGCAAAACGCCTGCAAAACCAGAAAGGTCAGATAAGCCAGAGCGGGACACGGGCGCTGACGCTGACCCATCAGGACGGCCTTGATAATCGCGAAGGTGTGATTGCCGCCAACGCCACGGTCAACGTTAACGCCGCGTCGCTGGATAACCGCAAGGGCCAGATTGTCGCCGCCGATACCGGCACCCTGACCATAAAAACCGCTGGCCTGACGGACAACCGCGAGGGCGAACTGGCGGCGGCAGACAGCCTCAGCGTGACCGCCGACAGGCTGGACAACAGTGGAGGCTTTATCAGCGCTGAACAAGGCCGCGTCGGGCTGACCAGCAGCAAAGTGCTGACGAACGTCGGCGGGACGATTGCCGCCCGCAATACCCTGACGCTCGACAGCGCCGGGTTGAACAACAACGAAGGTTTGATTCAGTCTGGTGCGGACACGATCATCGATACCCACGGCAACAGCATTTCAAACAGAGATAACCAGACGACGGGCGGCATCGTCAGCTTTGGCACACTGCACGTTAACGCTGGCAGCATTAACAACCAGCACGGCATGCTTGCCGGGGTGAAAGAGACTGAAGTTTGGGCCAAAAACGTAGATAACCGCGACGGCACGCTGGCCTCTGATTCAACCCTGCAACTGCATGCGCATGCCGTTGACAACCAGCGCGGTACGCTCAGCACCGGGAACGACCTGTCGCTGGCGCTGGCTGATAACCTGGACAACCGCAACGGCACCCTCAGCGCGGCTGGCTCGCTGAGTATTCATGCCGGGGCGCTGGATAATACGCAAGGTACGCTGGTATCCGGTAAGGATGCGCGAATAGACACGTCCCGGATAACTAACCAGAGAGGGCTGATTGCCGCCCGGAGCGATCTTGCAATCACCGGGCAAAGCCTGAACAACGACAGCAGCGGGCTGGTACAGAGCGGGAGCGATCTCACCCTGGCCGTTGAACATATCGACAACCGCAACAGTGGCGACGCGGGCGGCATTGTGAGCCAGGGCAACCTGTCGCTCAAAACGACCGATCTGCAAAATGATGCGGGCGTCATCCTCACCGAAAAACAGGCCACGCTGGACGCCACACGCTTTAGCAATATTGCCGGAACGCTGTTTGCCCTGGATACGCTGGCGCTGGCCACACACAGTGATAGCGACAACCGTCAGGGGATCATTCAGGGAAGCGGGATCGTTCTTGATACCCACGGCTATCAGCTGGATAACCGCGAGGGGACGCTCTACAGCCTGGCGGCCATGCAACTTGCTACCGCCGGGCTGAACAACCAGAACGGTACCCTGGGCGCAAAGGGTGATTTTTCACTGCTGGCAACCTCGCTGGATAACCGTTCCGGCGGGCGTCTGGTTAGCGAACAGGCAATGGCCCTCACCCTCGACCGTCTTGATAACCAGGACGGGCAGATCCAGTCTCTGGGTAAGCTGGTGGTGAACGCCGTATCAGGCGCAATCGACAACACGCTGGGCCTGATCCGCAGTGGCGCAACGGTGACGCTCAACGCAGCCTCACTGCTCAACCGCAATACTCAGGCCGAAGAAAAGGGCATTGAAGGGCTGGATGTGACAATCCACAGCCAGCAGCTCGAGAATGCCCAGGGAACGGTGCTGGCAGGCAAGACACTCTCCATCACCAATGTCGGAACCCTCGATAACACGCAGGGCGAGCTGTCCGCCGCTGGCAAGCTGTCGCTAAGTGGAGCAGCCATGCGACTCCTCAACACTGATGGTGTGGTCATCAGTGGCGAGCGCGTCAACATTGACGCGAGCGATGTCACGGGTGATGGTCAGTTGCTGTCGCTGGGCGACATGGCGCTTCGCACACGCCAGGCCTTTAACAACACGGGTGATATTATCGCCAACGGTAGCGTCACGTTTACCACGCCAGGCCGCGTGACTAACGCCGGTAATCTGCTGGCCGGTACAACGCTTGACCTCACTGCCACCAGCCTCTTCAACGCAGCTTCCGGTGAAATAGCCGCAGGGGCAACCTGGCTATCGGTTGCCGGTTCGCTCGACAACTATGGCCTTATTGATGGTAGCCAGACGTGGCTGCGTGCCGGGACCTTAACGAACGCGGGCACCGGCCGTATCTATGGCGACCATCTCTCGCTGCAGGCTACCACGCTGAATAACCTGGCTCAGGGCGGAAAAGCGGCGACCCTCGCCGGGCGTCAGCGTGTGGATATTGGCGCAGACACCATAAACAACCGCGATCATGCGCTGATCTACAGCGACGGTGCGCTGGCTATCGGCGGACAGATCGATGCCCGTGGTTTTGCCACCGGTCAGGCGAAGACGCTGAACAACCATAGCGCAACGATTGAATCTGCGGGTGATATGGCGCTGTCCATCGGCCTGATTAATAACGTCAACGATCGTTTCAGCACCGACGTGGTGCTGATCTCCACGGAGGAGATGCACGAGTATCAGCACAGGGGATCGCCTGACCGCTGGGACGCGAATACCGCAGGGGTTTTTGTCGACCGTAACTCTGCCGACCGCTTGCTGAATCTCAACACCCCGGACGATACCGGGGCCAATAATGATAACTTCTACGAATACAGCTACACCCGCACCATCGAAGAAGAGGTAATCACCGAGAGTGACCCGGGAAAAATCCTCTCCGGTGGAAATATGCTGATCGCTGCACACCAGGTGCTGAACGATAAAAGCCAGATTGTGGCAGGAGGAACGCTCGGCATCTTCGCCGATTCAGTAGACAACGTGATGCCAGAAGGCAGCCGCTGGATCACCGATGCAGGCTCGGTGACGCACTACAGCCGTAAATCCAAAAAAGGCGGTGACTCTCAGGGTAAGAGCACCTCAGACTACACGCCGCCAGTGGTGATCCAGTCCATCAACCTCAACCCCGGACGCATGGAGGGCAACAGCCAGGCTGAAGGCAGCGACATTTCCCTCTACCCTGCGACCGCGCACGGAACGGACGCCACGCTCCAGGAAGTGGGCAGCCTGACGGTTGGCGTTGAAACCACCGTACCCGGGCAGGGGGCGTTTTCCCCTGAACTGCCTGCCGGAAATACCCCAGCGAAATGGATCGAAACGCCTGCCAGCGATGCGCAGGGCGTGGTGATCCGTGCGGCAGGGCCAGACACCCGACTGCCAGACAGCAGCCTGTTTAATACCCTACCCGATCCGTCGGCGGCGTATCTGGTTGAAACCGATCCACGCTTTACCAACAACAAAACGTGGCTCGGCAGCGACTACATGCAGAATGCGTTCGCGACAGATCCGAACAACGTGCATAAGCGCCTCGGCGACGGTTACTACGAGCAGCGACTGGTACGCGAGCAGATCATCGCCCTCACCGGTGGGCGCTATCTGGGCGACTACCGCGATGACGAAGCCCAGTTCAAAGCACTTATGGATACGGGGATTGCTTTCGGACAAGAGCATCAGCTTATCCCGGGCGTGGCGCTCACCGCCGAACAGATGAGCCTGCTGACGGAGGACATGGTCTGGCTGGTGAATACACGAGTGCAGCTTGCAAACGGTAGCTGGCAAACGGTGATGGTGCCGCAGGTGTATGTTCGCGTACAGCCTGGCGACATTGACGGTTCCGGCGCGCTGATGGGGGGCCAGAACGTCGTGATGAACCTGAACCGTGACCTGGTCAACAGCGGCACAATTCATGGCCGTGAAGTGGTCCAGCTTAGCGCCGACAACATCACTAACAGGGCGGGGACGATTCAGGGGGCAGACGTCAGCCTGCTCGCCCGTACGGACATCAATAACATCGGCGGCACAATTTCCGGCAACCATTCCGTACTGGCCTCTGCCGGACGGGACATTAACATCACTACCACGACCCGCAGCGCACAGAGCACCGCCGGGAAAAACAGCTTTGAACGCACCGCCATTGAACGTGTGGCAGGGATCTACGTCCAGGGCGATGACGGTAAGCTGGTGCTAAACGCCGGGCGCGATCTCAGCCTGACCGGGGCGCAGGTGGTGAACAGCGGCAGCGACAGCCAGACGGTGCTTAACGCCGGGCGGGATCTGAACCTGTCGACCGTTACCACCTCGACCAGCGATAACCTGACGTGGGATAAAGACAACTGGCTGAAGCAGTCCGTCACGCAGCAGGTAGGAAGCCAAATCTCCGGCGCTGGCGACGTTACGATGATAGCCGGACGCGACGTGAATGCCCAGGCGGCCTACGTCGAGGCGGGTGACCAACTCGGCGTGGGTGCAGGACGTGATATTTCCATCACGGCCGCCACTGAACGCAGCGAATTTGAGTCGCACCATAAATCTACTGGCAGCAGCGGCGCGCTGTCGAAAAAGACCGTGACCACCCACGATGTGGTCAACCGTGAGACCGCACAGGGGGCCCTGTTCAGCGGCGACACCGTGATACTGCAGGCAGACAATAATCTGCTTGTTCAGGGCAGTAATATCGTTGGCGATAACGATGTCCACCTGGCGGCAGGCAACAACCTGACCCTGACCACGGCGGAAGAGCACAACCAGGAGAGCCATCAGCGACAGGAGAAAAAATCGGGCTTCTCCGGCACGGGCGGCATTGGTTTCAGCTACGGCAAGCAGAGCCTGAAGGTCACTGACACTGCGCAGGACACCACGCATCGCGGCAGCACCATCGGCTCCATTAACGGCAACGTCACCCTGAGCGCGGGCAGCGACCTGAACGTCCACGGCTCGGAGCTGATTGCCGGGCAAGACATGACGCTGGTCGGGAAAAACGTCAGCCTCACCGCCGCCACCGACAGCGGCACCCAGACCCACACCGTTGAGCAGAAAACCTCCGGCCTGACCCTCGCGCTCTCCGGCGCGGCGGGTGGTGCCCTCGACAGCAGCGTCCGCACCCTGAAGCAGGCCGGTGAGACCGACAACGACCGCCTCGCCGCCTTGCAGGCGGTGAAAGGCGCCCTGACCCTCGGACAGGGTGCACAGGCCGTCGTGCTCGACCAGGCCACCGGCGACCAGAAGGGCAATGACAACACCATCGGCGTCAGCCTCTCTTACGGCAGCCAGTCGTCAAAATCCACCCAGACCAGCACGCAGACTACCGCAAAAGGCAGCAGCCTCACCGCCGGGAATAACCTCACCGTGGTGGCAACGGACGGCGACCTGCTGGTTCACGGCAGCCAGCTTGATGCCAGCAATGACCTGTGGTTACAGGCGAGCCAGGACGTGAACCTGATATCTGCCCTGAACACCTCCACGCTCAACGGTAAAAACGAAAGCCACGGCAGCAGCGCGGGCGTGGGTATCGGCTATGGCTCCGGCGGCCTGGGCATCAACGTCTCCGCCAATGTCAACGGCGGCAAGGGGAAAGAGCACGGCAACGGCACCACCCACACCGAGACCACGGTGAACGCCGGAGAGACGCTCAGCATCGTCAGCGGCCGCGACGCCACCCTCGCCGGGGCGCAGGCCAGCGGTAAAACCGTCGTGGCGGATATCGGGCGTAACCTGACCCTCGTCAGCGAACAGGACACCGACAGCTACGACAGCAAACAGCAGAACGCCAGCGCGGGCGGCAGCTTCACCTTCGGCTCGATGAGCGGCTCCGCCAGCGTTAACTACAGCCGCGATAAAATGACCAGCGACTATGCCTCCGTGAAGGAGCAGACCGGTATCTTTGCAGGCTCCGGCGGGTTCGACATCACCGTGGGCGACCACACGCAGCTCGACGGCGCGGTTATCGCCTCCACCGCCGAGGCGGACAGGAACCGTCTCGACACCGGCACGCTCGGCTGGCGCGATATTCACAACACCGCTGAATACGAGGTAGAGCATCAGAGCGTGGGCATCAGCACCGGCGGCAGCATCGCCGGGCAGTTCGCCGGGAACATGGCGAGTAACCTGCTGGCCGGGGCGGACAGCAGCGGCAGTGCGGAGGGGACGACGCACGCGGCTGTCGGGGAAGGAACCATTACCGTTCATGATGGCGCAAACCAGACGCAGGATATCACCACCCTCTCCCGCGACACGGAAAATGCCAACGGCAACATCGACGCCATCTTCAATAAGGAGAAAGAGATGCGCCGGATGGAGGAGGCGCAGCTTATCGCGGAAATCGGCATGCAGGTGGCGGATATCGCCCGTACCCAGGGTGAAATCGCGAAGCAGGAGGCCATGAAGGACCCGGAAGCCCTCAGCGCCGCAGAGGAGAAGCTGAGGGCCGAGGGCAAGAGCAACCCAACCCCGCAGGAGATAGCCGACCAGGCCGGGCGCACGGCGATGGAGCAGTACGGCACGGGCAGCGACATGCAGCGCGCCATCCAGGCGGCCACCGCAGCCGTTCAGGGGCTGACTGGCGGCGACATGACCGCCGCGCTGGCCGGAGCCGCCGCTCCGTACGTGGCAGAGGTTATCGGGCACCGGATGGGACTGGACGACACGATGGAAAAAGCCGCCGTCCACGCAGTGGCGAATGCCGTGCTGGCCGCAATGCAGGGCAAGGACGCGCTCGCGGGTGCCGCGGGTGCGCTGGCCGGGGAGCTGGCAGGGACGATTGCGCTGGAGATGTACGGGAAGGATGTTGCTGCGCTGAGTGAAAGTGAAAAGCAGACCATCAGCGCCCTGGCAACGCTTGCCGCAGGGATAGCGGGCAGCGTTGCGGGAGACGGCACGGCCAGTGCCATTGCGGGGGCCGAGGCCGGGAAGACGGTGGTTGAGAATAACTACCTCAACCCAAGTAGTTTCGGACAGGGTATGATGGGTTACGGTCTTGCCGCCCAGTCCTGGAACAAGTTTGCAGAAGAAAACGGATTATCTATTGAGGAAAAAATGGCCGGAATGGATAAACTGGTAAACGGTGAAAAACCGTCTTGGGGGGCTGAATACAAAGTTAAACCATATGTAAAAGGTGAGGTAGCTGGAGGAGCAGGTGCAGGTTATTACTTTGATGCGAGCATTGATCCAAACCAAATTTCAGCTAATCGCGGAGAAACATTAGCTGTGGGTGGCCGCATCTCCGGGCAGATGGGTATTCAGTTTGGGCCATACTTGCCAGGGATAATTACTTCTGAAAGAAATAATTCCATAGGGTTAGGGTCTGGACTCATTTCTGGTGGAATATTATATGGAAAAGATGGCGTTGGGTTTAGTATTGGAGTAGGTCCAGCATGGGGTTGGAGTGGTATCTCAACTAATATTGCCAATGAAAAGATAGATATAAATGGTTCCTCTGGAACTGAATTCTATAACTACAACTTCGGCCAGGAAAAAACAAAGTGAACCCTGACACTATCACAATAATTTTATCAATGGCAATTTTCTTTATTTCTTTTTATAACTATATAAAAAGTATCGATATGCCTATTAGCTCGCCAAAAACCATGAATGAATATTTCAGCGGTATGTTTTTCCTTAGAGAATGCTCAATCCATTTGTTTTTCGGTCGAACTGCAGTACTTATTGGATTTCCTCTCTCGTATTTCCTGAAATATATCGAGAATGGTGAGGGAGTGGTTTACTTCCCGTTAATTATAACAACATGGCTTATAGCATTATACTTCTATAAATATGCTAACCGATTAAATGAAGTGCCAGGAGAGCAAGGTGGATTTTTCAGTATACTCCTCAAAGGAAAAACATATGGGCCAGCTAGCTTTTTATTATGGCTTCTCCGTATTTCATATATCGCATCAATAATATACGTAATATTAGTCAGATAAAATCATTATTAATATTATGAATAAATGACTTGCTCGAATGCTTACGCTATAAGAGGATTTAATCATACAAATCAAGGCGTAAATTTCGAACATCACCTGCACAGCGCTGGCCAGAGTCGCGGCACCGTATGTGGCGGAGATTATCGGGCACCGTTCCGGGCTGGACGACACGATGGAAAAAGCCGCCGCCCACGCAGTGGCGAACGCCGTACTGGCCGCGATGCAGGGAGAAGACGCGCTCGCGGGTGCCGCGGGTGCGCTGGCCGGGGAGCTGGCGGGCAGTATTGCTCTGCAGCTGTATGACAAGGATTTGGACAAGCTGGATGAGACGGAGAAGCAGACCATCAGCGCCCTGGCGACACTTGCAGCAGGGATAGCGGGCGGCGTTGCGGGAGACGGCACGGCCAGTGCCATTGCCGGAGCGCAGGCCGGGAAGACGGTGGTTGAGAATAATTACCTTAGTGCAGACCAGTCGCTGACTTTTGACACCGAGCTATCGGAATGCCGGAAATCCGGGGGAGACTGTCAGAATATTATTGATAAATGGAAGAAAGTCAGTGATGAACAGAGCGGAAAACTTGATGAGATACTAAAGGATAACCCACTAGAAGCTCAGGTGATCGAAAAAGAAATAGCTGACGGTGGTTATAGCATGAGCGAACGTCCTAACTGGTTGAGTAATCTTGGCGCGGATGTAATGACCAGTGATGAAGCGAAAGCTTATGTCCAGCAGTGGAATAATCAAGATCTGCAAAATATTGATGTGAACAGTCCAGAATGGACTAAATTCGCAGCGTTTGCATCAGACCCCGAAAATCAGATGGCAGTGGCTTCGCTTGGGATGTTGGGTAAAGATCTTGTATATCTTGCGAAGACGACCATATCGAATCTTGTTCAGGGGGGCGCATCTACAGGTATAAAAAGTATGCAAGTAGGACTGAGAAACCCTCAACAAGTAGATCAAATAAAAAATGATATGATTTCGGGTAGTTACAGATTTACTGCACCAGAAGGTCGTATAGCTGGTTATATAGATAGCAAAGGTAATTACTATATTTCTGAAGGAAACCATCGTATGGTGGCCGCTCAAGAAATATACAAAAAAACAGGCGATAATTCTTATGTAGAAAAACTTCTGCAAAATGGCTCCTGGACTCAAACAAAGAATGCTCCTGCTGGGGCAAAACCAATGCCGATAAGAAAATGAGTGTTTTATGATTGAAGTTATCTCTATGAAAAAAAATGAAATATACATAAGAATGTTGTCTCTTACTTTACCCTACATTCGAAATATCCAAATGATGGATCCGAAGGAAAAGGGTCGAGATGTATCATGCTATTTTGAGGCGGAACTAGTTCATAATCTTACTCATACTTTGCTTACACCTGAGTTTTCAGAACATGATCTATGGTTTTTAAATAACCAAGCGAGAGACTATTTCGAAAACTGTAGTGATGATATATCACCGAACTATATTCAACATATTGAATATATTAAGGAATTATTCAAAATAGTTCCTGAAAATCTAAGACCTAAATTAGTATGGAGAGGTCCATGATTAAGTAAATCCTTGCCCAAAATGCCCGTTCCCGCGCCTGTACACCGGCAGATCGCCGGTGTCGTTCAGTACTCCCGGAAGCACTCATAGCCACAGCGCTATCTTCATGACCGCCGCGCTGGCCGGGGCTGCCGCTCCGTACGTGGCGGAGGTTATCGGGCACCGTTCCGGGCTGGACGACACGATGGAAAAAGCTGCCGCCCACGCAGTGGCGAATGCCGTGCTGGCTGCAATGCAGGGGAAAGACGCGCTCGCGGGTGCCGCGGGAGCCCTGGCCGGTGAGCTGGCAGGGACGATTGCGCTGGAGATGTACGGGAAGGATGTTGCCGCGCTGAGTGAAAGTGAAAAGCAGACCATCAGCGCGCTGGCAACTCTTGCCGCAGGGATAGCGGGCGGCGTAGCGGGAGACGGTGCGGCCAGTGCCATTGCGGGGGCCCAGGCCGGGAAGGCAGTGGTTGAGAATAATGCGCTGAGTATACCGTCGGGTATGATGAATTACGGACAGGCCGCTGCTTCATGGAACCAGTACGCAGTAGATAACAATCTGACGCCAGAACAAACGCAGGCAGGGCTGAATAAGCTGGCAAAAGGTGATTTACCGGAAGGTGCTAATATCAGCAAAGCCATTGTTGAAGGTTATCAGGACGGTGTATTTATCGCCGATGCATTCTATCTTGCGCCTCAAATAGCGATAGCCAAAGGTATTATCGGAGCGGTAATTGGAGGTGGGGCAAACTCGGCTTTCCAGTATATGAATATGGCACCTGACGGTGAGTTTAGTTATTATAGCGCAACTGTTGCAGCAGGGGCAGGTTATCTGGCTCCGGGATATAATATTGGCGGGAACACTCTGATTAATATGGGCGGAGCCTTTATGACTGATGGACCGAGCTTGTCTGGTCAGGGAGGCGCTATTGCAGGTTCACTGGCTGGGGGAACTTTCGGAAAATATGCGCCGGACTTACTTGCGCCATATGCTGGTAGCGCTTCTGGTGTTTTAGGTGATATAGGCGCGGCACTGATATTCGAGTCGATAAATGACAGAACGAAAAATATTGTCAATGAGAAAGAGAAAAAACAATGAAAAGAAAAATGACTTTGAGAATATCTATCTTCTTATTTTTTTATCTTTTTACTGCATTTTTTCTGTTAGGTATTGCAGCAAGAATTGTAACTGGGTTTATTGCTTCCGGTGAGATATATCTACTTCAGGAAGAATTAGTTAAATCGGCAAAAATGAGTTTTGTAGCAGGGGCTTTAGGAACATTGGTTTCCTTCATCTTCTACAAAATAGACGAGTACAATGCTCGTAAAAAGCCGCCCACAGGCCCTGACAAGTGATCCAGGCGACTAAAACCCCCGCCTTCCAAAGCGGGAATTTTTGCTTTTTATTCGTCTTCACAGCGTATCAAGCAGTCATCATTAGGAGCCAAAACACAACAAACAACGAAAGCAATTAATTCATTCGATGAATATGAAGGATAATGTCACTCTTAGCGCAAAAGCTCGTGAATCTTCTAATTTCAACCAGTTCAGTAAAGCTGAGGGGGCCATTCAGGAGTCACTGGGTATTTGGCCCCCTAACTGCGGTGCTTATGGCCCTGTAAATAAAGTCACGCTACCGACGGGTGCAACTATTGATCGATATGGATACCCAGGCGGCAGTTTTATGTCACCTGTTGGTGTACCTTTTGAAAATCGAGAATTACCTTAATCTTATGAAACGACGAAACCGTACTTTCAGTACGAAAGTATTATGTTAATACCAGATATCCCAAAATCAAAGAGCTTGCCATGGTTCGGACAAAAGTACTGGTACTCAATATGAACTACTTCAATCAATTGAATATTTTTTGGATAACGATTAAATGAAGTGAGTGAATAAATGAAGGTTCACGAACTTATAGATCAGGATTATGGCCTTTCAAAGAAAATGAAACCAAGCAATATTCTTTGTGATTTCGGTGACATTAGAGCCTCTTTCCCCTCTGAATATGGCGGAAAAAAAATTGAACCAGTTATTAAGGATTCGCTGAAATGAAATACATCAATGAAAAAGCATTAAATCTTCTGATGTTATTTATCGTATGTGTAATGGGAATTACAATTACATTCTTATGTATAGCACTGTCGGTGGACATTTTAGTTTGGATACTGACTGGCTCTTTTGATTTAACAAAAATAGAGATATTAAAAATCATTAAAATTGGCTGTGCTATTGGCTCTTTTACTGGCGCGATTTTTGTTATTGCTAATCTATTAAAGTTAAGGGGGTTTTAAGGGAGGAAAGCCGCCGCCCACGCAGTGGCGAACGCCGTGCTGGCCGCGATGCAGGGGGAAGACGCGCTCGCGGGTGCCGCGGGTGCGCTGGCCGGAGAGCTGGCAGGGGCAATTGCGCTGGAGATGTACGGGAAGGATTTCAACAAGCTGGATGAGACGGAAAAGCAGACCATCAGCGCCCTGGCAACCCTTGCCGCAGGGATAGCGGGCGGCGTTGCGGGAGACGGCACGGCCAGCGCCATTGCGGGGGCCCAGGCCGGGAAGACGGTGGTTGAGAATAACCTGATGGCAGGGAGTGAGGATGTACAGGTTGCGTGGTTACAACAGCACAGAACTGATATGGCGAGCTGCGCAGATGAACCATCTTCAGCAAGCTGCCAGAAAGCAATGAATGAACGGGATGCCGTCGGACTGGCACTGGCAAGCGGTGGCGTGGCGTTGTTACCCGGTGGTGCTCAGGTGATGTGGGGGCTTGGTGCTGCCGCTAATGCCGGGGTCAATTACTGGGCAGATGACGCCATTGACCCGGCGAATGCCGCTATCGCTGGTTGGGTAAACGTATTCAGTATGGGGAACGGAATTGTAGGTACTGTTGGCTGGAATGCGGCAGGGGGTGCGTTTGGTAACTGGATTGATAACAAAGACCCGCTGTCGGGTGCTCTTATCACTGGTGCCGGTTCGGGTATTGGTTATGGCATTGGTAAAGGACTTTCATGGGGGGTCAATACCGGGGCAAACTGGTGGAAGGGCGGCTGGGATCCAAAGTTTAATGCTGATCTGAGACGGTTTACTGAAGTGAAGGGAGAACTTGGGCTTTCAAAAGAAATGACACCTAGTTATTTTCCAGGCATGTTTGGCGATATTGGCGGTAGCTTGGGCTCTGAGCTCAGCGGGAAGTATATAGATCAGAAAACCTCTCATAAGGATCGTAAAAAATGAGAAAGCAAAATACGTTTCTACACTTGGCCCTTTTTATCACATTAAGTGTTGTATCTATTTTTTTGACATCAATGACTTTATATGCAGGAGGGGAGGTGTTGTTTTTATTTTTTAAAGGTATACCAATAAATTTTACTATGGGAAATATATTCCTGCTCTGCAAGATTAGTCTCAGTGTGGGAAGCTTTGTCGGGAGTGTAATGTGGATAGCCCGGTCATTAAAAATAAAGGGATTCTAAGTCGTTGTTGAAAATAATGTGCTGGCGGTGTTGCGGGGGCGCAGTGAGGAAAGACGGTGGTTGAGAATAACTCGCTGGCCCATGTACTGGCAGCAGCAGAAGCGAACAAACCGGGGACAGCAGAGAAATGGCAGGAAGAACAACAGGCGGCGATTAAGGAGGCCTGTAGTGGTGAAACACCGATATCGTGTGAAACAGCGATAGCCGCGATGGGAAGTGCTATGGCATGGCCGCTGTTGCCGGGTGCAGCAGCAACGACCAGTTTGATAGGTGCTGGGGCAAATGCAGGCGTTGGATTACTGATTAACCATGAAATAAATCCAAATGATGTCATTCTGGGTTACTGGACTGGGGCACTAACGGCAGGGACCGGATTGTGGGGTACGATGGTCGTAAATGCTGGTAGTGGAGCAACATCAAATTATCTTAAAGGTGATGATCCTCTGAAAGGTGGAGCGATCAGCGGAATTGCTTCTGGTCTGGGTTATAATGCTGGAAAATTGATTGAGATGCCGCTTGATAAAGCCTTTAACCCAATGAAACCATGGAAAGACTGGATCTGGACTGATATTGGAAAAGGGATATCCAAACCGCTATCTATCAATCAAACGCCGGGTATTGCTGGCAACATAACAGGTACAGTAACAACAGAATATGCGAATGACCGAGCAGGAAAAGCTACGGAGGGTAACAAATGAAAAATTGTGTATCAAAATTGCTTTTAGTCTTACTCTACTTACTCATTTCTTTGCCTTTTGTAATATTTGTTGCTGCTGTGGCTATGCAAGTTTTAATAAAGCTATTTTATTTATTCACTAGCGGGTTAAATTTCGATTTAGGATCAATTGATTTTGCGAAAATTTTCAAAGGGAGTGTTGCGGGAGGGGTTATTGGTGCCATAGGTTGCTGGTATATCTACTATCAGCAAAGTAGGAAATAACAGAATTCCGATATCAGAATGAGTTATGGTGAAGAATCACCTATTTGTCGAGGCGGACAACTGAAGGCACCACGCACGCGGCCATTGAAAACGGCACGGTGGTGGTTCTTGACACCGCAAACCAGACGCAGGATATCGCCACCCTCTCCCGCGACACGGAAAATGCCAACGGCAGCATCGACGCCATCTTCGATAAGGAGAAAGAGATGCGCCGGATGGAGGAGGCGCAGCTTATCGCGGAAATCGGTCGAAAGATTGGGAACTTATGACAGCAATCTGAATAGGATTAAGGACTAATATGTTTGGAATTTTCCCAGAGGATAAACCAGTGGATGTTGAGGGTGAGCTTGTCTTACCTGCATCAATAGTTATTGATGATTTTTCAGAAATAATCAATATCCCTTTATCTTACTGGAATATAAATGACTATAAAAAATCATGGTTAAGCTCACTTGAAAGTGGTTTGGCAAGTAAGAAGCATGCTACTTTAGTTGTCTCAATGTATGAACCTGACCACACGAATTTTATATTCACTTGGGTTTTATATTTCCATGGAAATAGAGTTTTCGTGCAAAACGAAATATTATTCCTCGATGAACATCCTGATTTTACAGTGGATAAAATCAATGATTTTATGGAACCACGCGTTACTCATAATGAAGATGGTATGAAAATATCTGAATGGTGTACCGATCTAAAAAGTGTTTTGGATTTTATCAATAGTCTTAACGATTAAAAATCATCTGGCCGCCTCGCCGGGATTCGCCTTGAATCACTACTTCCGGCACATTTTCACCGGTTAATCTCCCGCGTCACACACCGCCCCAGGAACTTCCCCAACCCCTTATGCACTTCCAATTTATTTATACAGGTGATACTTAGACTTTCCAGACCATTTCACAGCCAATAAATATTCACCGCCCCCTCTCCATACTCAGCAAATAAAAAAATACATTCATAACGAAGCTATAAATATCTTCCTAAAAATAGATCGTCAGGGCTGAACCCTCTATTTTTACTTCTGCTATCCCTTTAAAATCCCCTCGTCAAAAACACAAAGGGAATATATAAATGAATAAGATATCTTTGGCGATCCTGCTGGCATTCACCATGACAAGTGGGGCAACCTTCGCTAACGAACAAACGTTATCTCTTGGCTATGCCCACGCCGATGTGCAAAACTTTAACAGTCTGAGCGGCGTTAACCTGCAATATCGCTACGAATTGAACTCACCGTTAAGCATCATTGGCTCTTTCACCTACATGCAGGGCGATGGATCCGCTCAATATTATGTGGCTAATGACTTCGTAAAAAACGATGTTGATGTGAAATATTATTCCGTACTGGCTGGTCCGTCATACCGTATTAACGATTATATTTCCCTGTATGCCCTGGGCGGTATCGCTTATGTCAAAGCAACGGGAACGACAAAGTGGATTAACGCTACGCTGGACTATACCGGTCATGACAGTCTTTCTGAAAAATCGACCTCTTTTGCCTATGGCGCAGGTCTGATGATTAATCCAGTCGAAAATGTCTCGATGACGCTCGGCTATGAAGGAACAGAAGCCGACCTGAATGGTAATTACGCCATCAATGGGTTTGTTTTGGGTATTGGCTACCGCTTCTGATATAACGTGAGAGTTATCTCCTGAAAAGATAACTCTCTTTGAATATCACTACTCCTCTTCATTCCCCCCTTCCTCATACGCGCCATAGGGTTTCGCAGGCAGAACAATATAGGTGCCTTCAAAGACCGCGCCCGGCGTTTCATCGCCGAACAGTTCAACCTGCATTTGTACGCGCGCCTTGCGGCCACGTGCCAGACGGTCGAGATCGCCGCCCAGTGCGCCGAGGTCAGCTACCGCGCTTGGCTTACCGCTGATCGGGGCGCTGTAACGAATATGGGCATCGGCAAGAATAATCGTGCCGCCAAGATGGCGCTCGCGCAGCATCAGCCAGATAAGCCCCCAGCCGGTGAGCGTGGCCAGAGAAAACAGGCTGCCGGCAAACAGCGTATGGTGCGGGTTCTGATTGCCGATCTCCGGCATGGTGGTGATAAATTTTTGCCCGGTGTACTGCTGAATGCGCACCCCCATCTTTTCGCTCAGCGGGATGTGCTGATACCAGGCCTGCTGCAGCTGACCGCACCAGTCGGCACGATGCAAAATATCATCCAGCGAAGCGATGGGTTTGATCATCAAAAAGTGGCGAATCGGGGTGGTTTGCGGCGTGGTGATTTCGCCCTGGTTTATAAAACCCAGCTTGGCAAAGAACTCGACCGCATCTTCACGCGCGCTACAGGTGACGCGCTTCACGCCCTCCTGACGGGCAACAGACTCCAGCGTCATCGCCATCAGCGTACCGAGACCTTTATCCTGTACGCTGGGGTGCACCGCCATAAAGCGAATGGAGGCTTCATTATCAGCATTGATATACAGCCGCCCGACGGCGACAAGGTTGCCCTCTTCATCCATGACCATCTGGTGATGCGCCATGGCATCCCAGGCGTCGCGCTCCGACCCTTTCGGCTGATGCAATGGCTTACGCAGCATCTCCCAGCGGAACTGATAATAAAGCGCCAACTCTTCTTCCGTTTGCGGTACTCGAAGGTGATACATAGCTGTAGTCTCTCTTGTTACCCGCGGCCATGCCGTCAGCTCACTCATACCTGGAGCCAGAACGTGACGGGGCCATCATTTACCAGCGAGACCTGCATATCTGCAGCGAAACGTCCGGTCTGTGTATGCATCTCTTGCTGACGGCAACGGTCAACAAAGTATTCATATAACGCTTCTGCCCGATCCGGCGCCGCCCCTTTAGAGAAGCCCGGGCGCATGCCGCGCTCGGTATCGGCTGCCAGCGTAAACTGCGATACGACCAGCACGCTGCCACCCGCCTGCTGAACGTTGAGGTTCATTTTGCCTTCTGCATCGCTGAAGATGCGATAACCCAACACGCGCTCGCATAAGCGGTTGGCTTTCTGCTCGTCGTCATCCCTTTCGACACCTAACAAGACTAAAAGTCCCGGGCCAATTTCACCCGTCACCTCTCCCTCCACGGTGACGCTGGCACGGGTTACGCGCTGGATTAATGCAATCATGGTTGGTCTGCTTCTCGTCGTTTTTCGGCTTCGGCCGCTTTTTTTAGCTCGCGATATACCCCGAGAGTGACAGTAATTTCAGCGCCAAGCAAGACGATGCACCACGTCCAGTAAACCCAGAGGAACAAAATGGGGATCACCGCCAGTACGCCATAAATCAGCTGATAGGAGGGGAACATGGTGATGTAGAGCGCAAAGCCTTTCTTGCCCAGCTCGAAAAGCAGAGCGGCCACCAGCGCGCCCAGCATCGCATCGCGGTTAGGCACCCGCATGGTAGGCACAATGCTGTAGAGCAACCAGAAAGCGAGCCAGGACAAGAGCAACGGGAAGATGCGCAGCACGTCGTCAATCACGCTGTCGAGTTCGCTGGCCCAGCGTAACGAGAGCAGATATGAGCTGATCGCCAGACTGGCACCGGCCAGCAACGGCCCCAGCGTCAGGATCATCCAGTAGACTGCAAACGAGTAAACCTTAGGACGCGCCCGGGTGCTGCGCCAGATGGTATTGAGCGCGCTATCGATGGCATACATCAGCAGCAGCGCGGTGACAATAAGTCCGCACGCCCCTACCGCCGTCATCTTGCTGGAGTTCGCGACAAACTGCTCAATGTAATTCTGAATGACATCCCCGGTGGCAGGCATGAAGTTCGCAAAAACAAAATGGCGGAGCTGCAGGCTGACATCCGAAAACATCGGAAAAGCGGCAAAAAGGGCAAAAATAACGGCCACCAGCGGCACCAGAGACAACAACGACACGTAGGCAAGGTTGCCTGCCAGCGTGGTCATGTTGTCCTCATCGATGCGATGCCAGAGGAGTTTTAGCCACGCACGAAACGGTCGGGTGTGGTGGCTGGCTTTTTGATGAACGATTTTTAGCATAACTGCTTCGCAAAATAGTCAGGTATTGTCTGTTTTCCGGTCACCAGAATTGACGTGATACCCAACTGGTTAGCTCCCTCTATATTATCGACGTTATCGTCAAAAAAGATGGCGTCGGCGGCAGAGAATCCTTCGGCCTGCAAAACGGCCTGGTAGATCCGCGCTTCCGGTTTGCGCATCCCCATCTCCTGGGACAGGTAGATTTTGTCTGCCGCCGCTTTCACTTCGGGATATTCATCCGGCCAGAAAGTGGTATGCAGACGGTTGGTATTGGACAGCACCACTACCCGATGCCCTTGCTCACGCAGCTTGTGCATGATGGCAATCACCTCGGGACGAATACCGACAAAGATCGCCTGCCAGCCGTGGGAAAACTGTTCGTAACTGAGGGCAAGTTCCATCTCCTGGCAGAGCTTTTCGGCAAATTCTTCATCCGAAATCTCACCGCGCTCATGCTGATGGAAGGTATCGCCCATCGTAAAACTCTGCTTAAGCGTTGCCAGCGGAACGCGGCTGAAATCACTCCATGACCCCAGCACACGATTAAAGTCGATATCGACGATTACGTTTCCTAAATCAAAGATATAGAGCATCTGCTTCTCCTTTTCGCCGTGAAAATTAACTTTAGCGGGAAAGAAGATGTTTGGCTATGCGCCAGCGCCAGCTTACAGAAAGGAAGGAACGGCCCGCAGGGTACCTGCCAGGCCGTGAGAGCAAAAACCGCGAAGCGGTCTGTTATTCGTCGCCCGGATTGACTTCAACAACCTCAACCTTGCCGGATTTCAGATGACCTTGCAGGGCAGAGCCGGGGAGTTTATCGGTGAAGAGCGCCGTAGCCTGCGCCACGTTACCGACTTCGATCGCGGCGGAAGCGTGGTATTTCGTATGATCGGCCGCCAGTAAAATGTGCCGGGAGTGCGCCATCATGGTCTTCGCCACGCTGGCTTCGTTAACATCAAATTCCATCAGCGCACCGTCGGATTCAATCGCCCCGACGCTGGTCACCAGGTAATCAGCGCGGAAACCCGACACAAACGCCGTGGCCGCCGGCCCGATGATGCCGCCGTTGTGCGGCCGCAGCGTACCGCCGGGGACCATCACCTCAAAGCGCGGGTTTTTGTAGAGAATATGCGCCACCCGCAGGCTGTTGGTGATAATACGCAGATGATTATGGTTAAGCAGGGCACGGGCCACATGCTCCACGGTCGTACCAATGGTGATAAACAGGGTTGAGCCATCGGGAATGTAGTCCGCAATGGCCTCGGCTATCGCTCGCTTCTCTTCGGTCAGAGAGACTTCGCGCTGCTCAAAAGCCGTGTTGACCACGCTGGATGCCCTACCCGCACCACCATGATGACGTGTTATCAGCCCCTGGTCGCTCAGTTTGCGGATATCCCGGCGCACCGTTTGCGTGGAGACATCCAGCAGGTTCGCCAGTTCATCAATGTTCATATAACCACGATCGGCAATTAGCGTTAGCAGCTGATCGTGGCGCGGGTTGCCGGTCAGTTCGGTAAGGCTCATGGGCTGTCCTCTGAAAACCATCACGCCCCGCATTTTATACAAAAAGTGACAAAAAAGAGCGGGTTTGATCACAGTCAGGTATACCTGCGCGCCCACCCGGTTTGGTGCATTTCAATGCCGCGACGGCACTGGCAAAACGAACTGCCTCTGATGACGGCATCTGTTGCGCCAGACTGAGCGCCAGCGCGCCATGAAAAACATCCCCCGCACCTGTCGTATCAACCACTTCAACGGCATACCCCGGCTGATGGCAAAGTTCGCCCTTTTCCAGCCAGTAACACCCCTCACGGCCCTGCGTGACATACACTTGTCCATTTGTGAGCGTTTGTGCTTTTTTTAAGGCATCGAGTGGATTATCTATGCGCGTTAAACGTTTCAGACCCGGCGCGGAAAAGGCCGCATGGTCGCTCAGTGCAACGAGTTCAGCGATATCCTGCGGGGTGACATCCGCATCAAGCACCGTAGGCACGCCCTGCTGGCGGGCAAGGGTAAAGGCTTGCTTTGCGCCCTCATGCCAGCGCACATCGGCCAAGACACTGTCCCACTGCGAAAAATCGATCTCCTTCAGCCAGTCTGCTGTCATGGGAAGATCGGCGCTGGGATAGTTAGCAATAACACGCTCACCGCTCGCATCCACCAGCACGGCCGACTGTGACGAGCGGGCACCTTTAACAACGCGGGTGTACCGCGTATTTACCCCCAGGGACTCCAGCTCCGCGAGTAATCTTCTGCCGGTGTCGTCATGCCCCACCCGGCCAATAAAATCCACTTCTGCCCCCAGTTTTGCCGCCGCCACCGCCGCAGTTGCCGCCGGGCCACCGCCCACTTCCGTATAGTCTTTTGCGACATATTTCCCACCTTCTTTCGGTAAATCATCGAGATACCAGATGCGATCCAGCACGGTAATGCCAACACAAACAATGCGAGTCATGGTGATTCCTTCTGCGTTTCTGATGCTCTCATTTTAATTTCACAAAATGTTTAAAAAGTGACCCGTGTCAATTTTTTGACTATAAATTACAAATACGATCAAAAACAGACAACATAAACGCTCAATAATTGACACGATGTGACAGGAGAGAAGCATGTCAGCAATTGCCTTTATCGGTTTAGGACAGATGGGCGCGCCCATGGCGAAGAATCTTTTACAGCAGGGCCACCAGCTTAGCGTCTTTGATGTAAACCCCCAGGCGATTCAGGCTCTGGTAGAGAGCGGCGCACAAGCAGCGGCAACCCCTGCACAGGCGGCAACCGATGCCGAATTTGTCATCACCATGCTGCCAAACGGCGACCTGGTGCGCACAGTTTTGTTTGGTGAGCACGGCGTTTGCGACGGGCTGTCCCGCGACGCGCTGGTGATTGATATGTCCACCATTCATCCGCTGCAGACCGACGCGCTGATCCGCGACATGGCTAAACAGGGTTTCAGCCTGATGGATGTGCCTGTCGGGCGCACGTCGGATCATGCTATCGCCGGAACGTTGCTCCTGCTGGCGGGCGGCACGGCCGAACAGGTTGAACGCGCCACGCCGGTGTTGATGGCGATGGGCAATGAATTGATTAACGCAGGCGGGCCTGGGATGGGCATCCGCGTGAAGCTTATCAATAACTACATGAGCATCGCCCTGAACGCGCTTTCCGCTGAGGCGGCGGTACTGTGCGAAGCGCTCGGCCTCTCCTTTGATGTGGCCCTGAAAGTCATGAGCGGCACCCCTGCGGGTAAAGGGCACTTCACCACCTCGTGGCCAAACAAGGTGCTGAAAGGGGATCTTTCACCCGCCTTTATGATCGACCTTGCACATAAAGATCTGGGGATCGCCCTGGACGTAGCCAACCAACTGCACGTCCCGATGCCGCTGGGTGCCGCCTCCCGCGAAGTCTACAACCAGGCACGCGCCGCCGGACGCGGACGTGAAGACTGGACGGCCATTCTTGAACAGGTTCGCGCATCCGCCGGACTGAATAATCACACTGATAAGTAAGGACTGAGGAATGACGATGTACACCCTGAAAGATATCACCCGACCTTCCGGCGGTTTTGCCATGCTGGCCGTGGATCAGCGCGAAGCGATGCGCCTGATGTTTGCCGCAGCGGGTGCACCTGTGCCGGTCACCGATCAGCATCTGACTGACTTTAAGGTCAATGCGGCGAAAATTCTGTCGCCGTACGCCTCCGCTATTCTTGTCGACCAGCAGTTCTGCTATCGCCAGATCGTGGAACAACAGGCGGTTGCCAACAGCTGCGCGATGATTGTGGCGGCTGACGAGTTTATTCCGGGGAATGGCATTCCGGTCGACAGCGTGGTGATTGATAAAAATATTGATGCGCAGGCGATCAGGCGCGATGGCGGTAAGGCGCTGAAGCTGCTGGTGCTGTGGCGTAGCGACGAAGATCCGCAGCAACGTCTGGAGATGGTGTCGGCGTTTAATAAGCTGTGCCATGACAACGGGCTACTTAGCATTATTGAGCCGGTGGTTCGTCCGCCGCGTCGCAGCGCTGTGTTTAACCGCGAACAGGCCATTATCGATGCGGCAAAAGAGCTGGGCGACAGCGGCGCCGATCTCTACAAAGTCGAGATGCCGTTGTTCGGTAAAGGCACGCAGCAGGAACTGTTGGCCGCCTCGCAGAAACTGAATGAACAGATCAACATGCCGTGGGTGATCCTCTCTTCCGGCGTGGATGACAAGCTCTTCCCGCGCGCGGTGCAGGTTGCCATGCAGGCGGGGGCTTCAGGCTTTTTAGCCGGTCGCGCCGTATGGTCGTCCGTGGTGGGGCTGCCGGATACTGAAATGATGCTGCGCGACGTCTCTGTACCGAAACTGCAGCGTCTGGGCGAAATCGTCGACGAAATGATGGCTCGCCGTTAAGAAAGGATACGAACATGAAATGGTTTAACACCCTGAGCCATAACCGCTGGCTCGAACAAGAGACCGACCGCATTCTCGATTTCGGCAAAAACGCCGCCGTACCCACTGGCTTTGGCTGGCTGGGCAATAACGGTCAGATCCGCAGCGACATGGGCACCCATCTGTGGATCACCGCCCGTATGCTGCACGTTTACGCGGTGGCCGCGAACATGGGACGTCCCGGCGCTTACGCCCTGGTTGAGCATGGCATTAACGCCCTCAACGGCCCGCTGCGCGACAAACAGCACGGCGGCTGGTACGCCTGCGTCAACGACGAGGGTGTGATCGACGCCTCCAAGCAGGGCTATCAGCATTTCTTCGTGCTGCTGGGCGCGGCGAGCGCCGTCACCACGGGTCATCCACAGGCGCGCAAGCTGCTGGACGAGGCGATTGAGGTGATCGAGCGCTATTTCTGGAGCGAGGACGAACAAATGTGCCTCGAATCCTGGGACGAGGCCTTCAGCAAAACCGAAGATTACCGCGGCGGCAATGCCAACATGCACGCCGTGGAAGCCTTCCTGATCGTTTACGACGTGACGCACGACCGCAAGTGGCTTGACCGCGCCCTGCGCATCGCCTCGGTGATTATTCACGACGTGGCGCGCAAAGGGGAGTATCGCGTTAACGAGCACTTCGACACGAACTGGAATCCAATCCGCGATTACAACATCGACAACCCAGCCCACCGTTTCCGCGCCTATGGCGGCACGCCGGGGCACTGGATCGAGTGGGGACGCCTGATGTTACACCTGCGCGCCGCCCTGGAAGCCCGCTTTGAAACGCCGCCAGAGTGGCTGCTGGAAGATGCGAAAGGGCTGTTCCACGCCACTATACGCGACGCCTGGGCACCCGACGGGGCGGATGGCTTTGTCTACTCAGTGGGCTGGGATGGCAAACCTATCGTGCGCGAACGCGTACGTTGGCCAATCGTCGAGGCAATGGGCACGGCATACGCGCTGTATACCGTCACCGGCGAGGCGCAGTACGAAGCCTGGTATCAGACGTGGTGGGAATACTGCATTAAGTACCTGATGGATTACGAGAACGGCTCCTGGTGGCAGGAGCTGGATACCAATAACGAAGTGACCACCAAAGTCTGGGATGGAAAACAGGATATTTACCATCTGCTGCACTGCCTGGTGATCCCACGCTTGCCGCTGGCACCAGGATTAGCCCCTGCGGTCGCCGCCGGATTACTGGATAGCCAGGCCAAATAATAAAGACGGAGTTTTTATGCGTACCCTACACAATATTGAACTGAAAAATAACGAAAGTGGTTTCACCCTGCACTGGGAAAACCGACTGATTTTGTCCCACACCGCGGATGCCCCCTGCCTGTGGATCGGTGCTGGCGTTGCCGATATCGACATGTTTCGTGGCAATTTCAGTATCAAGGACAAGCTCAACGAAAAGATTGCCCTGACGGACGCGACCGTCACACAGCAAAACGCGGGCTGGGCCATTCGCTTTACCCGTGGCGACGCGGTGAGCGCGACGCTGCTGGTAGGCGTCGATGAAGCAGGCCGTCTGGCGCTGAAGCTCAAAAACGATGCCCCCCACCATAACCGTATCTGGTTGCGCCTGGCAGCTCAGCCCGACGATCACATTTACGGCTGCGGAGAGCAGTTCTCGTACTTCGACCTGCGCGGCAAGCCGTTCCCGCTGTGGACCAGTGAACAGGGCGTTGGGCGTAACAAACAAACCTACGTGACCTGGCAGGCCGACTGCAAAGAGAATGCAGGCGGCGATTACTACTGGACCTTTTTCCCGCAGCCCACCTTCGTGAGCACCCAGAAGTATTTCTGCCACGTGGATAACAGCTGCTACATGAACTTCGATTTCAGCGCGCCGGACTTCCACGAGCTGGCCTTCTGGGAAGATAACGCCACGCTGCGCTTCGACTGTGCCGAAACGTATGTCGATCTGCTGGAAAAACTGACCGGCCTGCTGGGTCGTCAGCCTGAGTTGCCAGACTGGGTTTACGATGGCGTGACGCTGGGTATTCAGGGCGGCACCGAGGTGTGTCAGCAAAAGCTCGATACCCTGCGCAAGGGCGGTGTGAAGGTCAACGGTATCTGGGCGCAGGACTGGTCCGGCATTCGCATGACCTCCTTCGGCAAGCGCGTGATGTGGAACTGGAAGTGGAACAGCGAGCTGTATCCGCAGCTTGATGAGCGTATTCAGCAGTGGAAGCAGGAAGGCGTGCAGTTCCTCTCCTATATCAACCCGTACGTCGCCAGCGATAAAGATCTTTGCGAAGAGGCGGCGAAGCGCGGCTATCTGACCAAAGATGCTGACGGCAAGGACTACCACGTCGAATTCGGTGAGTTCTACGCAGGCGTTATCGACCTGACTAATCCTGAGGCCTACGACTGGTACAAAGAGGTCATCAAAAAGAACCTGATTGAACTGGGTTGCAGCGGCTGGATGGCCGACTTCGGTGAATATCTGCCGACCGATACTTTCCTGCACAACGGCGTCAGTGCGGAGATTATGCATAACGCCTGGCCTGCCCTGTGGGCGAAATGTAACTACGAGGCGCTGGAGGAGACGGGCAAGCTCGGCGAGATCCTGTTCTTCATGCGTGCGGGTTACACCGGGAGCCAGAAGCACTCGGTGATGATGTGGGCGGGAGATCAGAACGTCGACTGGAGCCTCGACGACGGTCTGGCATCAGTGGTGCCGGCTGCGCTCTCTCTGGCGATGACCGGGCATGGCCTGCACCACAGCGATATCGGCGGGTATACCACCCTGTTCGAGATGAAGCGCAGCAAAGAGCTGCTGCTGCGCTGGTGCGATTTCAGTGCTTTTACGCCGATGATGCGTACCCACGAAGGGAACCGTCCTGGCGATAACTGGCAGTTTGATGGTGATGCCGAAACCATTGCGCACTTTGCGCGCATGACCACCGTCTTTACCACTCTGAAACCCTATATCAAAGATGCCGTGGCGCAGAATGCGAAAAGCGGCCTGCCGGTGATGCGGCCGTTATTCCTGCACTACGAGGATGACGCGCACGTCTACACGCTGAAATACCAGTATCTGTTTGGCCGCGATCTGCTGGTGGCCCCTGTACATGAAGAAGGGCGTCATGACTGGTCGCTCTATTTGCCAGAAGACAGCTGGGTAAATGCGTGGACGGGGGAAGTTTGCCATGGCGGTGATGTGACCGTTGATGCTCCGCTCGGCAAGCCACCGGTCTTCTATCGCCAGCAAAGCGAATGGGCAGATCTGTTTAGCACTCTGCGTCATATCTGATAAGGCTCGCCCGCAGGGAAACCTGCGGGCAGACGGAGAACAATAATGAGTCAACATACTTCTGATCCGGCAACCCTGCGCCTGCCGTTTAAAGAAAAACTCGCCTACGGGATGGGCGATCTCGGCTCTAACATCCTGTTGGACATCGGCACGCTGTATCTGCTGAAGTTTTACACCGACGTGCTGGGCCTGCCGGGTACCTACGGCGGGATCATCTTCCTGATTGCCAAATTCTTTACTGCCTTCACCGATATGGGTACCGGGATCATGCTCGACTCCCGGCGCAAAATCGGCCCAAAAGGGAAATTCCGCCCGTTTGTGCTTTACGCGGCGTTCCCGGTGACCCTGCTGGCCATTGCCAACTTCGTCGGCACGCCGTTTGAGGTGACCGGCAAAACGGTGATGGCAACAGTGCTGTTTATGCTGTACGGCCTGTTCTTCAGCATGATGAACTGCTCTTACGGCGCGATGGTACCCGCCATCACCAAAAACCCGGACGAGCGCGCCTCACTGGCCGCCTGGCGTCAGGGCGGCGCCACGCTGGGTCTGCTGCTGTGTACCGTCGGTTTTGTGCCGGTGATGAACCTGATTGAGGGCAATGACCAGCTTGGCTACATCTTTGCCGCGACCCTCTTCTCGCTGTTCGGGCTGTTCTTTATGTGGTGGTGCTACAAAGGCGTGACCGAGCGTTACGTTGAGATGCAGCCCGCCAGTGCGACACATAAACCCGGGCTGCTGCAGTCGTTTCGCGCCATTGCCGGTAACCGCCCGCTGTTTATTCTGTGCATCGCCAACCTGTGTACGCTGGGTGCCTTTAACGTCAAACTCGCCATTCAGGTTTACTACACGCAGTACGTGCTGAACGACCCTATCCTGCTGTCGTATATGGGCTTCTTCAGCATGGGCTGTATTTTTATCGGCGTCTTTATGATGCCCGGCGCGGTGCGTCGCTTCGGTAAGAAAAAGGTCTATATCAGCGGGCTGATGATTTGGGTGGCAGGCGACCTGCTCAACTACTTCTTCGGCGGCGGGTCGGTGAGCTTTGTGGCGTTCTCCTGCCTGGCGTTCTTTGGTTCCGCCTTTGTAAATAGCCTGAACTGGGCGCTGGTGTCCGACACCGTGGAATATGGCGAGTGGCGCACCGGGGTGCGATCCGAAGGAACGGTCTATACCGGATTTACCTTCTTCCGCAAGGTGTCGCAGGCGCTGGCGGGCTTCTTCCCGGGGATCATGCTCACGCAAATCGGCTACGTACCCAACGTGGTGCAATCCAGTAGCACGGTTGAGGGGCTGCGGCAGCTGATCTTTATCTACCCAAGCCTGCTGGCGGTCATCACCATCGTGGCGATGGGCTGCTTCTACAACCTCAACGAGAAAATGTATGTGCGCATTGTAGAAGAGATTGAACTGCGCAAACGTACCGCATGAATGACCTGATCGAGCGCCCTGCGGGGCGCTATGAGGATCGACCATGACACACAATATTGATCCCTTAACGCTGAAGTTGAGCCTGCGCGAGAAGTGCGCCTATGGGATGGGCGATTTTGGCTCTAATTTGATGCTCTGTATCGGCACGCTGTATCTGCTGAAGTTTTACACAGACGAGCTCGGCATGCCCGCGTTCTATGGCGGCATTATCTTCCTGGTAGCGAAGTTCTTCACCGCCTTTACCGACATGCTCACCGGCGTGCTGCTGGACTCCCGGCGCAACATCGGTGCCAGAGGGAAATTCAGGCCGTTTATTCTTTATGCTTCCGTTCCGGTGGCACTGGTCGCCACGGCCCAGTTTATGGCGAATGATTTTAGCCTGACGGTGAAAACAGCCATCGCCACGGTGCTGTTTATGATGTTCGGCCTGTGCTATAGCCTGATGAACTGCTCTTACGGCGCGATGGTGCCAGCGATCACCAAAAACCCGAATGAGCGCGCGCAGCTTGCGGCCTGGCGTCAGGGCGGCGCAACGGTGGGTCTGCTGCTCTGCACTGTCGGCTTTATGCCCATTCAGGCGCTGTTTGTTAGCCAGCCGTCACTGGGCTATCTGGTTGCCGCACTGGTGTTTGTCACCGGGGGTCTGGTCTGTATGTGGTGGTGCTACAGCGGGGTGAAAGAGCGCTACGTGGAGATCACGCCCGATCATCATAAGCCGGGCATCCTGAAATCCTTCTGCGCCATCTTCCGCAATCCACCGCTGCTGGTGTTGTGCATCGCCAACCTCTGTACCCTCGCGGCGTTTAACATCAAGCTGGCCATTCAGGTTTACTACACCCAGTACGTGCTGAACGATCTCCATCTGCTGTCGTGGATGGGCTTTTTCAGTATGGGCTGCATTCTGGTGGGCGTGTTTCTGGTACCGGGCGCGGTTAAGCGTTTCGGCAAGAAGCCGGTCTATCTGGGCGGGCTGGCGCTGTGGGCGGTGGGCGACGTGCTGAACTTCTTCTGGGGGACCAGCTCCCTGCTTTTCGTGCTGTTTTCCTGCATGGCCTTTTTTGGTACCGCGTTTGTAAATAGCCTCAACTGGGCGCTGGTGCCGGATACCGTCGATTATGGCGAGTGGAAAACCGGCATCCGCGCCGAGGGGTCGGTTTATACCGGTTACACCTTCTCACGCAAAATCTCCGCGGCCCTCGCCGGATTCCTGCCGGGTATTATGTTGACCCAGATTGGTTACATTCCGCATGCCGTGCAAAGCGCGGGCACCCTGCTGGGGCTGCGTCAGCTTATTTTTCTCTGGCCGTGCGGCCTGGCGATTATCGCCGCCATCACTATGGGACTGTTTTATAAACTCAACGAAGCGCGCTTCGCTTTTATTATCGAGGAGATAGGGAAACGGAAAAAAGAATTAGCGGATACGCCTGAGATAATCGCCAACAATAAAGCGTCAGCAGTCACTTTATAACAATAAATCCGGCCATTGTTTCCTTCCTGTTAATCAGGAGGGAGGCCTTTCTGTACCTGATACATGGACAAATTATGAAAAGAATCATCACTGTACTGATCGTGTCGTCTGTGTCCTGCCCGGTATTTGCCGGTGCCTACGTCGAAACCCGCGAAGCCTACAATACGGCCTCAGAGATGCACGAGGTGATCCTGCGTGCGGGCTATAACTTCGATATGGGCGCGGGACTGATGTTCACCAATGCTTATAACCTGGGAAAATGGGATGAGCTGAAGCACAGCTATAACGAAATAGAGGGATGGTATCCACTCTTTAAACCCACCGACAAACTCACTTTCCAACCCGGCGGATTGATTAACGACAGCAGCGCGGGTTCGGGTGGTGCCGTCTATCTGGACACCAACTATAAATTCGTTAGCTGGTTTAACCTGACGTTCCGCTATCGCTACAACCACAACAATTACGATACGCCGGACTATAACGGGCAGATGGATAAGAACGATACGCACGAGCTGGCGAATTACTGGAATTTCAAAGTGACGGATGCGTTTTTCTATACCTTTGAGCCGCACTTTTTTCAGCGGGTGAATGATTACCGCAGCAAAAATGGCAAAGATCACCACTGGGAAATTACCAATAAGTTCAGCTATAAGATCGACAAAAACTGGCTGCCGTACCTTGAACTGCAGTGGCTGGACAGATGGAATGATTACAACCGCGAGCAGTACCGGGTTCGGTTGGGATTGCGTTATTCGTTCTAATAAAAAAAGCCGCTGAGGGATCAGCGGCTTTTTAGTTACCGGGCGGCGCTCGCGCTTGCCCGGCCTACGGGATCACCGAATTAGTCTTCTTTCGGGCCGCGCATTGCGCGTTTACGATCGTTCTCAGTCAGGTGACGTTTACGGATACGGATAGAAGTTGGGGTTACTTCTACCAGTTCGTCGTCATCAATGAATTCCAGAGCCTGCTCCAGAGTCATCTTAACCGGTGGAACCAGAACCGTTGCTTCGTCAGTACCGGACGCACGCATGTTGGTCAGTTTCTTACCGGTCAGGCAGTTTACAGTCAGGTCGTTAGAACGGCTGTGAATACCGATGATCTGGCCTTCGTAAACTTCTGCGCCGTGACCCAGGAACAGCTTACCGCGGTCCTGCAGGCTGAACAGGGCGAACGCAACTGCTTTACCCTGACCGTTGGAGATCAGAACGCCGTTGTTACGCTGGCCAACATCGCCTGGACGCACGTCGTCGTAGTGGCTGAAGGTGGAGTACAGCAGACCCGTACCGGAAGTCATGGTCATGAATTCTGAACGGAAGCCGATCAGACCACGGCTTGGGATCACGTAGTCGAGACGTACGCGGCCTTTGCCATCTGGATTCATGTTTTTCAGGTCGCCTTTACGCTCACCCAGTGCCTGCATCACAGAACCCTGGTGCTGCTCTTCGACGTCCAGCGTCACGTTTTCGAATGGCTCTTGTTTACGGCCATCGATTTCGCGGAAGATAACTTTCGGACGGGAAACCGCCATCTCGAAACCTTCACGACGCATGTTTTCGATCAGAACTGACAGGTGCAGCTCACCACGACCGGAAACGCGGAATGCATCAGCGTCTGGCGTTTCTTCAACACGCAGCGCAACGTTGTGCACCAGCTCTTTGTTCAGGCGGTCAAGGATCTGACGAGAGGTAACGAACTTACCTTCTTTACCACAGAACGGAGAGGTGTTGACGTTGAAGAACATAGATACAGTTGGTTCATCAACAGACAGGGCTGGAAGCGCTTCTACCGCTTGCGTGTCGCAAATGGTGTCGGAGATGTTCAGCTCGCCCAGACCGGTGATCGCGATGATGTCGCCAGCTTCAGCGATGTCGCTCTCGATACGCTCCAGACCCAGGTGAGTCAGTACTTTACCAACTTTACCGTTACGGGTTTTGCCTTCGCTATCGATGATAGTAACTTGCTGGTTAGGCTTAACTTTACCGCGCTTGATACGACCAATGCCGATTACACCAACGTAGTTGTTGTAGTCGAGCTGAGAGATCTGCATCTGCAGGGTGCCGTCAATATCAACGTTTGGCGCAGGAACACGGTCAACAATCGCCTGGTACAGCGGGGTCATGTCTTCAGCCATGTCTTCGTGGTCCAGACCTGCGATACCGTTCAGCGCAGACGCGTAAACGATAGGGAAGTCCAGCTGCTCGTCAGTGGCGTCGAGGTTTACGAACAGGTCGAAGACCTGATCCACAACCCAGTCAGGACGCGCGCCAGGGCGGTCAACTTTGTTGATAACCACGATTGGCTTCAGACCATGGGCAAATGCCTTCTTGGTTACGAAGCGCGTCTGCGGCATTGGGCCATCCATTGCGTCAACGACCAGCAGCACGGAATCGACCATGGACATTACACGTTCAACTTCACCACCGAAGTCGGCGTGCCCCGGGGTATCAACGATGTTGATACGGTAGTCATTCCATTTGATAGCGGTGTTTTTAGCGAGGATGGTAATCCCACGCTCTTTCTCCAAATCGTTGGAGTCCATCACGCGTTCTTGAGTTTCGGCACGAGAGTCGAACGTACCAGATTGCTGCAGCAGCTTATCAACCAGGGTAGTTTTACCATGGTCAACGTGCGCGATGATGGCGATATTACGCAGATTTTCGATCACAACTTTGCCTCAGGCATTTAGAAATAGCGCGTTATTGTACACGGATTAATCGCACTACAAAACAGGATCACAAACATCCCCCGCAAACAAGTATCGCAGAGATGCTTTGTGATCGCTTTCACGGAGCGGTAAAAGGGCACTTTAACGTAAATTGCACCAATATGGTGCTCAATGTTCACATTGAAGCACTATACTGGTGCAACAAAACCATCATGGTGCAGCCCTTTTGCACTATGGTGCGCATGATAACGCCTTTTTGGGGTGTTTTAAAAGTTGGCACAGATTTCGCTTTATAAAAAATACGGCAACCCGAGGCAACATTGCCTGCCTTATACAGAATTTGAAGACCTCGTTACCACGACGACAATGACCAATCTGGAGAGTTAAGTATGTCCGCTGAACACGTTTTGACGATGCTGAACGAACATGAAGTGAAGTTTGTTGATCTGCGCTTCACCGATACTAAAGGCAAAGAACAGCACGTCACTATTCCTGCTCATCAGGTGAATGCCGAATTCTTTGAAGAAGGCAAAATGTTTGACGGCTCCTCGATTGGTGGCTGGAAAGGTATTAACGAATCTGACATGGTTCTGATGCCTGACGCATCGACTGCGCTCATTGACCCGTTCTTCGAAGAATCTACCCTGATCATCCGTTGCGATATCCTCGAGCCAGGCACTCTGCAGGGCTACGACCGCGACCCACGCTCTATCGCTAAACGCGCTGAAGAGTACCTGCGCTCCACCGGCATCGCAGACACCGTTCTGTTCGGGCCAGAGCCAGAGTTCTTCCTGTTCGACGACATCCGTTTTGGTGCGACCACTTCCGGTTCTCACGTTGCTATCGATGATATCGAAGGCGCATGGAACTCCTCCACCAAATACGAAGGCGGCAACAAAGGTCACCGTCCTGCTGTTAAAGGCGGTTACTTCCCGGTTCCTCCGGTCGATTCTTCACAGGACATCCGTTCTACCATGTGTCTGATCATGGAAGAGATGGGCCTGGTTGTTGAAGCGCACCACCATGAAGTTGCAACTGCTGGCCAGAACGAAATCGCCACCCGTTTCAACACCATGACCAAGAAAGCGGACGAAATTCAGATCTACAAATACGTTGTTCACAACGTTGCACACCGTTTCGGTAAAACCGCGACCTTCATGCCAAAACCAATGTTTGGTGACAACGGTTCCGGTATGCACTGCCACATGTCCCTGTCCAAGAACGGTACTAACCTGTTCTCTGGCGACAAATATGCCGGTCTGTCCGAGCAGGCACTGCACTACATCGGTGGCGTAATCAAACACGCTAAAGCGATCAACGCCCTGGCGAACCCAACCACCAACTCCTACAAGCGTCTGGTCCCAGGCTACGAAGCTCCGGTCATGCTGGCTTACTCTGCCCGTAACCGTTCTGCTTCTATCCGTATTCCGGTTGTTGCTTCTCCGAAAGCACGTCGTATCGAAGTGCGCTTCCCGGACCCAGCGGCTAACCCATACCTGTGCTTCGCAGCACTGCTGATGGCGGGTCTTGACGGTATTAAGAACAAGATCCACCCGGGCGAAGCCATGGACAAAAACCTGTACGACCTGCCGCCAGAAGAAGCGAAAGAGATCCCACAGGTTGCCGGTTCTCTGGAAGAAGCACTGAACGCGCTGGATGCAGACCGTGAGTTCCTGACGGCTGGCGGCGTGTTCACTGACGAAGCGATCGATGCTTACATCGCGCTGCGTATGGAAGAGAACGACCGTGTTCGCATGACGCCACACCCGGTTGAGTTCGAACTGTACTACAGCGTTTAATCTTCAATCCCTGTCGCGCGGATTTTGCCGCGCGAGATTGATAGTCGTTTTTTTTGTTGCCGTGGAAACTTTTCAGCCCATCTTCGGATGGGCTTTTTTCTCCACCAACAAGCTGATCTTACGCGCTTTTTACCGCAGAAACGCTATACTGCACTAAAATGGTGCAACCAACTCCAGGAGACTGCTGAATGGCAACTGGCACGCTGCCCGATGCTGGGCAGATCCTCAATTCTCTTATCAACAGCATTTTACTGGTCGACGACGATCTGGCGGTGCATTACGCCAATCCTGCGGCCCAGCAGTTGCTTGCCCAAAGCTCACGCAAACTGTTTGGTGCGCCGCTACCCGAGCTGTTGAGTTATTTTTCCCTGAACATCGGCCTGATGCAGGAGAGCCTGCAGGCGGGACAAGGCTTTACCGATAACGAAGTCACACTGGTGATCGACGGGCGCTCGCATATTCTGTCCCTGACCGCGCAACGGCTGCCGGAAGGCCTGATCCTGCTGGAGATGGCGCCAATGGATAATCAGCGTCGCCTGAGCCAGGAGCAGTTGCAGCATGCCCAGCAGATTGCGGCCCGGGACCTGGTGCGCGGCCTCGCCCATGAAATTAAAAATCCGCTCGGTGGCCTGCGCGGCGCGGCGCAACTCTTAACCAAAGCCCTGCCCGATCCGGCGCTGGCGGAATACACCAACGTCATTATTGAACAGGCCGATCGCCTGCGTAATCTGGTGGATCGCCTGCTAGGCCCGCAGCAACCCGGGATGCATGTCACCGAAAGCATTCACAAAGTGGCCGAGCGCGTCGTCAAACTGGTGTCGATGGAGTTGCCGGATAACGTCAGGCTGATTCGGGATTACGATCCCAGCCTGCCGGAACTGCCCCACGACCCCGACCAGATTGAACAGGTCTTGCTGAACATCGTGCGTAATGCTCTGCAGGCCTTAGGCCCGGAAGGCGGCCAGATTGTGCTGCGTACCCGTACGGCATTCCAGCTCACCCTGCATGGCACGCGCTACCGTCTGGCGGCCCGCATCGACGTGGAAGATAACGGCCCGGGCATTCCCTCCCATTTACAGGACACGCTGTTTTACCCGATGGTCAGCGGCCGTGAAGGCGGGACCGGGCTTGGCTTATCGATTGCCCGTAATTTGATAGATCAGCACTCCGGCAAAATTGAATTTACCAGTTGGCCGGGTCATACCGAGTTTTCGGTTTACCTGCCAATCAGGAAATAGAGGGTTAGGTTATGCAACGAGGGATAGTCTGGGTAGTTGATGACGATAGCTCCATCCGCTGGGTGCTTGAACGGGCGCTTACCGGAGCAGGATTAAGCTGCACCGCTTTTGAAAGTGGCGCCGATGTGCTTGATGCACTCACCACCAAAACCCCGGACGTGCTGCTGTCCGATATCCGTATGCCGGGGATGGACGGTCTGGCGCTGTTAAAACAGATCAAGCAGCGGCACCCGATGCTGCCGGTCATCATAATGACCGCGCACTCCGATCTGGATGCGGCCGTCAGCGCCTACCAGCAGGGCGCGTTCGATTACCTGCCAAAACCGTTCGATATTGATGAAGCGGTGGCGCTGGTTGAACGTGCCATCAGCCACTATCAGGAGCAGCAGCAGCCGCGAAATGCCCCGGTATTTGGCCCGACTACCGATATCATTGGCGAAGCACCCGCGATGCAGGATGTGTTTCGCATTATTGGCCGCCTGTCACGCTCTTCCATCAGCGTGCTGATTAACGGCGAGTCAGGCACCGGGAAAGAACTGGTCGCACATGCCCTGCATCGCCATAGCCCGCGGGCCAAAGCGCCGTTTATCGCCCTGAATATGGCCGCGATCCCCAAGGATTTGATTGAGTCCGAGCTGTTTGGTCACGAAAAAGGCGCCTTTACCGGCGCCAACACCATTCGTCAGGGCCGCTTTGAGCAGGCCGACGGCGGGACGCTGTTTCTGGATGAAATCGGGGATATGCCGCTCGATGTCCAGACGCGACTGTTGCGTGTGCTGGCGGACGGTCAGTTTTACCGCGTGGGCGGCTATGCGCCGGTTAAGGTCGATGTACGTATTATTGCCGCCACCCACCAGAACCTTGAGCTGCGCGTCCAGGAGGGGAAATTCCGTGAGGACTTATTCCACCGCCTGAACGTTATTCGCGTCCACTTACCGCCGCTGCGCGAGCGTCGGGAGGATATCCCGCGTCTGGCACGTCATTTCCTGCAGGATGCCGCCCGTGAGCTGGGGGTAGAAGCTAAACTGCTGCACCCGGAAACCGAAGCCGCGTTAACGCGTCTGGCCTGGCCGGGCAACGTGCGTCAGCTGGAAAATACCTGCCGCTGGTTAACGGTGATGGCCGCAGGCCAGGAGGTGTTGATCCAGGATTTACCGCCTGAGCTTTTCGAAACCCACGTGCCGGAAAGCAGCACAGGTCAGAGCCTGCCCGACAGCTGGGCCACACTGCTGGCGCAATGGGCCGATCGCGCCCTTCGTTCCGGTCATCAAAATCTGCTCTCCGAGGCGCAACCCGAGATGGAACGCACGCTGCTTACCACTGCGCTGCGTCATACCCAGGGCCATAAGCAGGAGGCGGCACGCCTGCTTGGCTGGGGTCGCAATACCCTGACGCGGAAGTTAAAAGAGCTGGGAATGGAGTGATTTTTACCCGCTGTGTAAAGTGCATTAATTAAGCGCAAACTGCCGCTATTTTGCGCTTTACTGTTCCGATGAGTTAAGTATGATCTTGCCGGGAAAATGGGGGGAGTATCATGCTGGAATCAATCGTGACGGTGTTGTCTGGCGGCGTCGAAGCCAGCGCAGCAGTAGGGCATACGCCACAAGCGGCCATTGCGGCAGTGCTGTGCGCGGCGCTGGTTGGGCTGTTTAGCTAGAAAAGTCGGGTGGCGCGAACGCTTAACCGGCCTACGTTTCGATTCTGTAGGCCCGGTAGGCGTTAGCGCCACCGGGCAATACCGTTAAATGACGCGCGAGAACTGCTGTAAGCGCGCTTTCTGACGCAGATAGGCGTCAAAGCACATACAGATATTACGAATCAACAGACGCCCTTTCGGCGTGACCTCAATCGCACTCTCCGTGACATCCACCAGCCCGTCTTTCGCCAACGGCGCCAGCAATTTCAGGTCTTCAGCGAAGTAATCATTAAATTGCAGATCCCACTGCGCTTCGACATCACTGAAGTCGAGGCGGAAATTACAGATCAGCGCTTTAATCACGTCCCGGCGAATACAGTCGTCGCGGGTTAAGGCGATGCCGCGCCACAGGGCGTTTCCGGTTGCATCCACCTGTTGATAATAGTGCTTCAGCTCTTTCTGGTTCTGCGCGTAGCAGTCGCCAATCATGCTGATGGCCGAAACGCCCATGCCCAGCAGATCCGTATCGCCCTGGGTGGTGTAACCCTGGAAATTACGATGCAGCACACCTTCGCGCTGGGCAATTGCCAGCTCATCATCCGGGCGGGCAAAGTGATCCATGCCGATAAACTGGTAGCCGGTCTCGGTCAGAGAGGTGATGGTTTCCTGCAGGATATCCAGCTTTTGCTGGGCAGAAGGCAGATCCGCATCTTTGATTTTGCGTTGCGCGGCAAACAGCGTCGGCAGATGCGCATAGTTAAAGACGCTCAGGCGATCCGGGTTAAGCTCAGCCACGCGCTTCAGCGTGTAGGCAAAGCTTTCTGGTGTCTGTTTTGGCAGACCATAAATCAGGTCGATATTGGTGGACGTAAAGCCAATCTCCCGCGCGTGATTTAACAGCGCGAAGATGAACGCTTCATCCTGCTCGCGGTTGACCAGGCGCTGAACCTCTTTGTTGAAGTCCTGCACGCCCATACTCAGGCGGTTAAAGCCTTCGCTACGCAGGTGATCGAGCACATCCAGCTCGATTTCGCGCGGATCCACTTCGATGGAGATTTCCGCATCGGCATCGAAACGGAAGTTATTCCGCAGCAAATTCATCAGGCGGCTGATTTGCGCTTTATTCAGGTAGGTCGGCGTACCGCCACCCCAGTGGAGCTGGCTGACATGGCGTCCGGCAAACTGCGGCGCGCGATGGAGGATCTCCTGCTCAAGCGCGTCCAGATACTGATCTGCTTTGTGCTGCTGGCGGGTAACAATTTTATTGCAGCCGCAGAAATAGCAGAGCTTGTGGCAGAACGGGATATGAACATACAGAGAAAGCGGGCGATCGGGGTAACGCGCAACCGCCTGCTGAAAATGGCTATCACCGAAGGCGTCGGAAAATTCCAGCGCGGTTGGATACGAGGTATAACGCGGCCCGGAATAGTTATATTTTTGGATCAGGGCCAGATCCCAGTCGATGGTTGGTACAGACATGTTCACTCCTTCCGATGGTGCCGCGTTCGTTTACGGCGGCCCGTTCTGGCCCCTGTGCGGGCCATGAATCGGGTGCGCAGCCACTTTTGTCGCCGCGACAACCGCCGTAGTTTAACGAATAACCACACCAGATAACATATAACCGGAAGGGTTATAAGCAGGACGATAAAGCCTGCCGGGTGCAAATGTTAGTTTCCACCTTTCAGCAGGCGCATCATGTCTTCCTGCTTCTCTTCTTCTTCCTCTTCCTCTTCGTCGTCGTAAGAGAGACCAAGCTTCTGCATCAGTTCATCGATGCGATCCAGTTTGGCATCAACCCAGGATTGCTCTTCAGCATTCAGGGTTTCACCCTCTTCAAGACGTTCCAGCAGCGCATCCAGGCGCTCATCATTCTCCAGCAAATCCAGCTCAGCCTGCGGTGAAAGCATAGGTTTCTCGCTCTTGGGTTTGTGCTGCCTGGTGACCGGGGCATTGGTCACGCCTAATGGAACAGGTGTTTTACTGCCGATACGCGGGTCTTTCTGCTGCTTACTTTTCGCAGACGCGCCCGATTCACCGCTGCCGCTTGTGCGACTGCCCGCAGCATGGCCACGATGCTTTTTATCGCGTTTGCGATCGCGCGCTTCCTGATTCAGTTCTTCGCGCGTTTTACGGCGTGCTTTTGCTGGACGTTTAGCGCCTGCAGCGGAGGTCGGTTTTTTCATGTTGTTTTGTCTTTACGTCGTTTTATTCAGTATAGAATTGCGGCGAAATCTAGCAGAAAGCAAGCAAAGAAAAAAGGCGACAGAGCAATCTGTCGCCTTTTTTCCTGACTCATAACGCGTTATGGGTCTGACAATCCCTGTTTGCTGACAACTCACCCTGTTTTTCCGTGAGCAGCTACCGTCCGTGACAGGTCCTTTTCCTTTTTCAAACGCCTCCAGGCGTACGTCTTCCTGACTGTCCTTTGTCTTCGCCTCCTGGCGCTCCTGACCCTCATCCTTAAGTCCGCTTCCTGTTGGCATCCTCGCCGTTGAGCGCTACTTTACGCGGTCCGGTTAAACCTACAACCCACAAAGGCGATTTACGCGCGCTTTTCAGATTAGGACTAAGCGTTAATAGTTTGATTTTAATGATTATGATTTTTAAAGGCTCTGCGATTTTTCTTAAATCTCCCATAATTTAAAGGGCAGATCCCTTACAAAGTTCATGGTTTTTACTTACAGCCAGACTGCCGATGGGAAAAGCCTTTTCTCTCTGTTCAGGTATAATCCCCCCAACGTTACGAATTTCTGGAGACAACCACGTGACCAACCTGAATTATCACCAGACGCATTTTGTTCTTAGTGCGCCTGATATTCGCCATTTACCCGCCGATGCGGGTCTTGAAGTGGCATTTGCTGGCCGGTCCAACGCGGGGAAATCCAGCGCTCTGAATACCCTGACCAATCAGAAAAGCCTCGCCCGTATCTCTAAAACGCCTGGCCGTACCCAGCTGATTAACCTGTTTGAAGTTGCGCCGGGCAAACGCCTGGTCGACTTACCGGGCTATGGCTACGCCGAAGTCCCGGAAGAGATGAAAATCAAATGGCAGCGCGCCCTGGGTGAATACCTGGAAAAACGCCTGTGCCTGAAAGGTCTGGTCGTGCTGATGGATATTCGTCATCCGCTCAAAGATCTTGATCAGCAGATGATCCACTGGGCCGTCGAAAGCGGGATCGAGGTGCTGGTGCTGTTGACCAAAGCCGACAAGCTGGCAAGTGGCGCGCGTAAAGCGCAGGTGAATATGGTGCGTGAAGCGGTTCTGGCGTTTAACGGCGACATCCAGGTTGAGGCTTTTTCTTCACTGAAGAAACTCGGCGTGGATAAACTGCGTGAAAAACTGGATCGCTGGTACAGTGAGCTGGAACCCGCGACAGAAGCGGAAGAGTGATAATAAGCGCGGCGATGTCCGCGCTTTTTTTTGCGCTGAAACTTTTCTTTGCCGCAATAAAAAACGCCCCAGTCATTACTGACTGGGGCGGCTAAAATATTCAGCCAAATCCGATTACGTGAAGTAAAAGGTCTGAAAGATAGAACATCTTACCTCTGTACCCTACGCGAATAACTCTACCCTTTTTTAGACTATAGACAAAGCACTTTTTGTAGTTTTTTTTCATTCTTTACATAGGTAATTCTAATGATCATCACAAAACGTTCATGGATATGTTGCTTACTTACAAAAAGTGTTCATATTCCAGAAAGAGTTAGTGAGCCTGATCCCAGTTTTCTCCGCTACCCACTTCCACCAGCAACGGCACATCCAGTTTCACGCTGTTTTCCATCAGTTCATGGATCTTTTTCGAGACGGACTCCAGATCGTCTTTGTGCACTTCGAACACCAGTTCATCGTGTACCTGCATGATCATACGAACCCGCGGCTGGTCTTTCTCCAGCCAGGCATCAACGGCGATCATCGCACGTTTAATGATATCTGCTGCCGTTCCTTGCATCGGGGCATTGATCGCGGCACGCTCGGCTCCGGCACGGCGCGCTGCATTGCTTGAGTTGATATCCGGCAGATAGAGACGACGTCCGTCCAGCGTTTCGACATAGCCTTTTTCTTTCGCCTTGGCACGGGTGCTCTCCATATATTGCAGCACGCCCGGATAGCGCTCGAAATAGAGATCCATGTACTTCTGCGACTCTTTACGTGGAATATTGAGCTGACGGGAGAGGCCAAATGCGCTCATACCGTAGATCAGACCAAAGTTGATCGCTTTTGCGCTGCGGCGCTGTTCCCCGGTTACACTCTCCAGTGACATCCCAAAGACTTCGGCCGCCGTCGCCCGGTGGATATCCTGCCCTTCAGCAAAGGCGGTCAACAGACCTTTATCCCGGGACAGGTGCGCCATAATACGCAGCTCAATCTGCGAATAGTCAGCGGAGACAATCACGTAGTCCTGCGGCGCAATAAACGCCTGACGGATACGACGCCCCTCTTCATTACGCACCGGAATGTTTTGCAGGTTCGGATCGGTCGAGGACAGACGCCCGGTGGCTGCCACCGCCTGATGATAAGACGTATGCACGCGACCCGTTTTCGGGTTGATCATCAACGGCAGCTTATCGGTATAGGTCGATTTCAGCTTTGCCAGCCCACGGTATTGTAGGATCACTTTCGGCAGCGGATAGTCCAGCGCCAGCTCTTCCAGCACCTCTTCAGAGGTTGACGGTGCACCACCCGGTGTTTTCTTCAGCGGCTTAATGCCCTGCTTTTCAAACAGGATGGTCTGCAGCTGTTTGGTGGACGAGAGGTTAAACGGCTCGCCGGCGATCTCATGCGCTTTTTGCTCAAGCTCGTTCAGGCGCAAGGTGATCTCTTCTGAGTGCTTATGCAGTACTGCCGGATCGATCTTAACGCCGTTGCGCTCAATGCGGGACAGAACCGGCACCAGCGGCATCTCGATATTCTTGAACACGTTCAGCGGCCCGGCGTGTTTTTGCAGCTTTGGCCACATCTTTAAATGCAGTTGCAGCGTGACGTCAGCATCTTCTGCCGCATAGTGTCCCGCCTCTTCCAGGGCAATCTGGTTAAACGTAAGCTGATTTTTGCCCTTGCCCGCGATCTCTTCGAAGGTGACGGTTTTGTGCTTCAGCCAGCGATCGGAGAGTGAATCCATATCGTGACGACCGGCAACGCTGTCGAGGATATAGGATTCCAGCATGGTATCGAACGCGATACCCCGCAGTTCAATGCCGTAGTTTTGCAGGATGCCGCGGTCAAACTTCAGGTTTTGCCCCACCTTGAGTGCTTTTTCGTCTTCAAGGATCGGCTTGAGCAGTTCGAGCACCCGCTCACGGCTGATCTGTTCAGGCGCATCCAGGTAGTCGTGGGCGACCGGCACATAGGCGGCAACGCCAGGCTCAGTGGCAAAGGAGAGGCCGACCATATTGGCGGAGACATTATCGAGGCTGTCGGTTTCGGTATCAAAAGCGAACACCGGCGCCTGCTTTAATTTTTCAATCCAGACCTGCAGCTGGGCTTCATCAAGAATAGTTTCGTAATGTTCAGAAGATAGGACCGTGGCTTCTTCTTCCGGCTCTACTTCCGCATCAATCACCAGCGTCTGTTTTGGCTTAGCCGCCGGTTTTGCCCCTTTCGCCTGCAGCCATTTTCCTGCGTCGAGATCGGTTATCCAGCGTTTGAATTCATACTGTTTAAACAGGCTCAACAGCTCCTCTACGGCAGGTTGCTGCACTTCCAGTTGTTCGCAGGTCAGATCCAGTTCAACGTCGGTTTTAATGGTCGCCAGCTGATAGGAGAGGTACGCGACCTCTTTGTTTTGCTCAAGCTTAGCGGCCATGGTTTTGGCGCCGCGGAAGGTTAACCCGGCAATTTTATCCTGCTCGCTGTACAGCGTATCCAGCCCACCCAGACCTTGCAGCAGCGCCTGGGCCGTCTTCTCGCCCACACCCGGCACGCCCGGAATGTTATCGGAGGAGTCGCCCATCAGCGCGAGGAAGTCGATGATCAGCTCCGGCGGCACGCCATATTTGGTCACCACCTCTTCAGGGCCAAGGATGGTATTGGTCATGGTGTTAATCAGGGTGATCCCTGGCGTGACCAGCTGCGCCATGTCTTTATCGCCGGTACTGATCAATACCGGGCGGCCCATTTTCTCGGCTTCTCGTGCCAGCGTACCGATTACATCGTCTGCTTCCACGCCAGAGACGGCCATTAAAGGCAGACCCATCGCTTTTACCATCTTATGCAGAGGCTCAATCTGCGCGCGCAGATCGTCCGGCATTGGCGGGCGATGGGATTTATAGTGTTCAAACAGCTCATCCCGGAAAGTTTTGCCTTTCGCATCGAATACGACGGCGGCATGGCTCGGCTGATACTGCAAAATCAAACTACGCAGCATGTTCAGCACGCCATACATTGCGCCAGTAGGCTCTCCGGCGCTGTTAGTCAGCGGAGGAAACGCATGATACGCCCGATAAAGATAAGACGAACCGTCGACGAGAATAAGCGGATTTTCGGGGATCTGAACCATAATGTCCGTGCCTTTAAGTAATTTATGGTTAAAGGATGCCACAGAAGGATGAAAACATCAGTTTTTCGCGGTCAATACAGCCAAAGATTTTGCGATCCTGAGGATCGGTCGCAAATTAAATCTGTGGATAAGTTTGTGAATAGTTTCTGCGACCTGGACTAAATGTGCTATCTGTTGATCGCTATGCTAATAATTATTCTTAATAATCAATATATTATTGTTTGATCGCGATCTCATATCTCTGATTGATGACAATTTACTCCATGTGGATATAAGCCACGCCGGATCTGCGCCATAGAATTTTTCTCCGCTGACAGGTAAAACGCTGTTCATACCAGGTTAAAGCCCCATCCTTTTAGCGTTTTCTGGTAAAATCAGCGCCCGGTGTCTGTTTATCAGGCGCATATTATATCTAACCACCTGAAAACACTCATCATGTCTAGACTGCTGGCTGCGATTACGCTTCTGATAAGTATCGCATTAACTATTCTGGTCACCATCGCCTGTTCTGTGCCGATTATCATCGCCGGAATAATTAAACTGCTACTACCGATCCCCGTCGTCTGGCGTGCCGTATCAGTTTTTTGTAATTTCATGATGTACTGCTGGTGTGAAGGCCTGGCAGTACTTTTGCGTCTTAATCCGCATCTGAAATGGGATGTTCAGGGTCTGGAAGGGCTTAACAAGAAAAACTGGTATTTGCTCATCTGTAACCACCATAGCTGGGCCGATATAGTGGTGCTATGCGTGCTGTTCCGCAAACATATCCCCATGAACAAATACTTTCTTAAGCAGCAGCTCGCCTGGGTGCCTTTTATTGGCCTGGCCTGCTGGGCGCTGGATATGCCCTTTATGAAACGCTATTCGCGTAGCTATCTGATTCGTCATCCTGAGCGCCGCGGAAAAGATGTTGAAACCACTCGCCGATCCTGTGAGAAGTTTCGCTCACACCCCACCACAATCGTTAATTTCGTCGAAGGCTCTCGCTTTACCGAAGAGAAGCAGCAGCAAACGCGCTCGCCGTATGCCAACCTGCTGCCACCAAAAGCGGCCGGGATCGCCATGGCGCTTAACGTGCTAGGCAAACAGTTCGACAAATTACTGAACGTCACGCTCTGTTATCCAGAAAACGATAAGACGCCATTTCAGGATATGCTCAGCGGCAAGTTAACCCGGATCGTGGTGCGTATTAATCTGGTGCCTGTGGCGGAGGAATTACACGGGGACTACGTCAGCGATAAGAACTTTAAGCGACGTTTTCAGCTCTGGCTGAATACGTTGTGGAGTGAGAAAGACGCGCTCATAAACACAATTAAAGCGGAATACAAAAACGCCGGTCATTGACCGGCGTTTTCTTTATTACTTCTTCTCAACCAGATACTTCACGGTATCAGCATATTGCTGGACGAAGATGTCCATGCTGCTGGTATCCATACCCTGCATATTCAGCTGATATTTGCCGTTAACATACATGGCTGGCACGCCGCGCAGCTGCAGGTCAGCAGCAGCTTTTTCCTGCTGAGCTACCAGAGATTTCACAACGAAGCTATTCCAGGCTGCATCGTATTCTTCTCCTTTAATACCGGCATCAACAAAGACTTTGCGGATATCAGCTGTGGTTTGTACGGCCTGTGTTTTCTGAACTGCTTCAAACATTGGCGCAGTAATTTTGTCTTCCACACCCAGTGCCATCGCAACGGCCCATGCCTGAGTCAGGTCTTTGCCCAACGGGCCAAGAAACTCAACATGATACTTGGTCATTTTGGTGCCTTCTGGCAGCTTCTTCTTCACGTTATCGGAAACGTGCAGAACCTGCTCGAACTCATAGCAGTGCGGGCAGTAGAATGAGAAGAACTCAAGGACCTGAGGCTCTCCGGCAACCGGTTTGTCGAGGGTAATATACTGCTTGCCATCGCTGAACTGTGCAGCCGATGCGCTAAAAGCCAGAATCATACCTGCCAGCGCCAGCCATATTTTTTTCATGATCAAATTTCTCCTGGGTGTGTTCGATTAATACATTGGCGTTAATTGCAAAGGGGGTTCCTGCAGAACCTTTACCTGTTCAGTAAATGTCGATATCTGGTTACGCCAGTAATCTTCCCCGGTAAGCCACGGGAAGTTTCTGGGGAAAGCGGGGTCATCCCAACGCCTGATTAACCAGGAAAGATAATAGACAAAACGCATGGCACGTAAAGGTTCAATTAATGCAATTTCGTCTGAATCAAAGGACGAGAACTCTTCATAGGCTTCAATAATCGTCTCAAGCTGCATTCGCTGCTCGGCTTTATCGCCATTCAGTAGCATCCAGAGATCCTGAATAGCAGGTCCCATTCGCGCATCATCAAGATCGACAAATAACGGCCCATCACGCCAGAGGATATTTCCGGCATGGCAATCGCCGTGCAGACGCAGCGTGGTGACGTTGTTATCCCAGCGCGAAATGACGGCGTTAATTAAGCCATCCGTTGCGGCAAGGAATTGCGCTTTCAGCCCTGAAGGAATGAGCGTGGATGTTTCAAATACCTGACGCGGTTCAAGCAAGTATTCCTGAATGCCGATGGTCGGGCGCGCGGTAAACACGCTTTTCTGTCCTGTCTGATGAATGCGCCCTAAATAACGGGCAACCCACTCCATCTGATCAATGTTGTCGGCTTCAAATTGCCTGCCACCAAGACTTGGAAACACAGCAAAATAAAAGCCCTGGTGCGACAGCAGCGTCTGATTATTGAATTTAAGGGGGGCGGCGACAGGAACATCATCGGCCACCAGGTCGAGTGCAAACTGATGCTCTTCCTGAATTTGTTCAGCTGACCAGCGCTGCGGGCGATAAAATTTCACCACAAAGCGCTGGCGATCCTCATCCTGAATCTGGTAGACGCGGTTCTCATAGCTGTTTAAGGGTGTCAGGCCTGAGTCTACCCGGATGCCCTGTTCAAACAGCGCATCCATAATGGTATCCGGGTGTAAGGTCTGGAAAGTAAAAGCCTGGTCGTTCATCCGATCATCCGGAAATTATACGAATGATTGAGGATATCATTTAACAGCGTTTACGGTGGCGCCTCTTACAAGCTTTTACTCTTTAATTACGCCACGTGCGCGCAGCAAGGCGGTTTTAAAATCTTCTTCATAATCTTTCTGGATGCCCGGAATCACCGCATCTTTGCCGGAATCACGCATTTTCAGGTGATAGATCAGGATGTCATCAGAAAGGTCGGCCAGCTCACCGTCATAACCTGACTCCTGCGCCAGTTTCTGTAAGAATTGCATCAGGTTAAGTTCTGGCTCTTTCTGCCAGGCTGGCTGGAGGAGTTCGATAACTTCGTTCAGACGTTTACATTTCATGGGAATACTCCTTTCATTAAGAGAGACACGTTAGCAGGGTCAATCCCACAATAAAAGAGGCGATATTAGTGAATCAGTGCCGGGAGATTATTGGGGTTGTTCTGGCGGGTGGCAGAGCGACGCGTATGGGTGGCAAAGATAAGGGGCTTCAACAACTGAACAATAGACCCCTATGGCGTCATGTCGCTGACAGGCTTGCCGGCCAGGTATCAGCACTCGCCATCAGCGCGAATCGTCATATCGATATTTATCAGCAAAGCCGATATCCCGTTTATCAGGATAGCCTTGCTGATTATCCTGGCCCGTTGGCCGGTATGCTCTCCGTGATGCAGCAATCCCCGGCAGAGTGGTTTCTCTTTTGTTCGTGCGATACACCTTTTATCCCCTCTTGCCTGGTTGAACGTTTGGTGCAGCAGCGCGGTGATGCCCCTGTAATCTGGGCGCATGACGGCGAGCGCGATCACCCTACTATCGCGTTAATTAACCGATCGTTAGTACCTGATTTACAGGACTACCTGGCCGCAGGAGAGCGGCGAGTAATGTTGTTTATGCGCCAGTCTGGCGGTCATCCGGTTGATTTTAGCGATCTGAAATCTTCTTTCGTGAACGTGAATACCACTGAAGATTTGCAGACCATGCAGGAGAAGAGATGATACCCGTTTTAGCGATTTCCGCCTGGAGCGGTACCGGGAAGACCACTCTGCTGAAGAGACTGATACCTGCGCTTTGCGCCAAAGGTATTCGTCCCGGATTGATTAAGCACACTCATCATAATATGGATGTCGATAAGCCGGGCAAAGACAGTTATGAGCTGCGTAAAGCGGGTGCGGCACAAACGATGGTGGCGAGCAATCAGCGTTGGGCGCTGATGACCGAAACCCCGGATGAAGCGCCATTGGATCTTGCTTATCTGGTCAGTCGAATGGATCACTCAACGCTGGACCTGGTACTGGTTGAGGGGTTTAAGCATGAGGCTGTTGCAAAGATCCTGCTGTTTCGAAGCGATGCAGGACATGATGTTTGCGAGTTAACGCTGGATGAGCATGTGATTGCGGTAGCCAGTGATGTTGCATTGCCGCTGCAGGTACCAGTGCTGGATTTGAATGATGTGGATGGGATTTCGGAGTTTATTATGAGGTGGAGCACGGCCTGATCTATTGGGATTTCGGCTTCGCCTTACCCGGCTTTAAGGTTTTACAGGCGGGGCAGACGCGGTGGCGTCCGGCTGTCCGGCGCCGCAACGCAAAAAGCCCATCCGTGAGGATGGGCTTTTTACCTGATTTGATGCCTGGCAGTTCCCTACTCTCGCATGGGGAGACCCCACACTACCATCGGCGCTACGGCGTTTCACT
>OIFG01000036.1_pt1 | contig 137984 bp, 121 predicted proteins | sample 1582031 | NCBI WGS metagenome assembly OIFG01 (sample SAMN07501051, study PRJEB24779) | human gut metagenome | isolation source: stool | host: human infant | place: USA: Pittsburgh, PA | reverse complement strand
GGTGCTGATACCCAGAGTCGAACTGGGGACCTCACCCTTACCAAGGGTGCGCTCTACCAACTGAGCCATATCAGCACGTATTGGAGCGGGCAGCGGGAATCGAACCCGCATCATCAGCTTGGAAGGCTGAGGTAATAGCCATTATACGATGCCCGCATCCTGAAACTCGGCTACCCAGTTCTTTCTGTAACAAAAAAAGAGATTTCTCTCTTTTTAAGTTCGAGCTGGTTAATTTTTCCAACCAGCTCCGGCGGCGTTAACGCTGCCAGAAAGTGGTGGTGGGGGAAGGATTCGAACCTTCGAAGTCTGTGACGGCAGATTTACAGTCTGCTCCCTTTGGCCGCTCGGGAACCCCACCGGACTTGATGGTGCCGACTACCGGAATCGAACTGGTGACCTACTGATTACAAGTCAGTTGCTCTACCTACTGAGCTAAGTCGGCATCAAGTAGCGCGCATTTTAGGGAGACCCGCAGGTTCATGCAACTAAAAATTTGCATAAATCGTTCTTTCGCTCACATTTTGTGCGAGAAGAGAGAATAACGCTGTATTTCTAAGCAAATGCGCGCAAATATTCATCATTTACTGACTGCAAAAGGTCGCAGACACTGTCTGTGACCATTCCCGCTTAACGCAACACTGGGCCACATTTTTTCTTATTATTCGGCTCATCTGGTGTTACCCTCCTGCGCATTGTCCAAAATTAACTATTATGTGATGTGCCATACCCCGCATGGCTAGCCCCTACTGTGGGATGAGACGCTTCACTCAAGCATGCTTATGAGCAAAAAAGAGCAAACGTTAATGACGCCTTATCTCCAGTTTAGCCGCAGCCAGTGGGCTGCTCTGCGTGACTCCGTCCCCATGACCTTAACGGAAGGCGAAATCGCACGGTTAAAAGGGATAAACGAAGACCTGTCGCTTGAAGAAGTGGCCGAAATATATTTGCCTCTATCGCGTTTGCTGAATTTCTATATCAGTTCCAACCTCCGCCGACAGGCCGTACTGGAGCAGTTCCTCGGTACGAACGGGCAACGCATTCCTTATATCATTAGTATTGCCGGCAGCGTCGCCGTGGGTAAAAGCACCACCGCGCGTGTCTTGCAGGCGCTGCTGAGCCGCTGGCCTGAACACCGCAGTGTTGAGCTGATCACGACCGACGGCTTTCTGCATCCGAACGAGGTGTTAAAAGAACGCGGCCTGATGAAGAAGAAGGGCTTCCCGCTCTCTTATGATATGCACCGTCTGGTGAAGTTTGTGTCGGATCTTAAATCCGGCGTGCCGAACGTAACGGCCCCCGTCTACTCGCACCTGATTTACGACCGCATCCCTGACGGCGACAAAACGGTGGTACAGCCGGATATTCTGATTCTGGAAGGACTAAACGTTCTGCAGAGTGGAATGGATTATCCGCATGACCCGCATCATGTGTTTGTCTCTGACTTCGTCGATTTCTCTATTTATGTCGATGCGCCGGAAGAGCTGCTGCAAAGCTGGTACATCAACCGCTTCCTGAAGTTCCGCGAAGGGGCGTTCACCGATCCTGACTCTTACTTCCATAACTACGCCCAGCTTTCTGAAGCAGAAGCGGTAAATGTGGCGACCTCGCTGTGGAACGAGATCAACTACGTGAACCTGAAAGAGAACATACTGCCAACGCGGGAACGTGCCAGCCTGATCCTCACCAAGAGTGAGAAACACGCTGTCGACCATGTGCGTCTGCGCAAGTAACGATACAAGCCCGGCGGCACGTCGCTTGCCCGGGCCTGAAAACAAAAAACCGGCGAATTCGCCGGTTTTTTTATGACTTATACCTGAGGCTTTTCGCCGTTTTCATCCTGATCGACGGCGAAGCACGCCACCAGTTGACCGCCGTAGTCTTTCAACTGCGGTTGCAACTGGGTACATGGCCCAAAGCGACGACGGCAGCGGGCATTGAAAGCACAGCCCGGCGGCGGGTTAAGCGGACTTGGCAGCTCACCCGTTAACTTAATACGCTCCCGGCGCTCATCCGGGTTCAGGCGCGGTGTCGCAGAGAGCAATGCCTGGGTATAAGGGTGACGAGGGTTATTAAAGATCTGGTCTTTCGTCCCCTTCTCCACGCAGCGTCCCAGATACATCACCATCACTTCATCCGCGATGTGTTCCACTACCGACAGGTCATGAGAGATGAAGACATACGACAGGCCTAAATCCTGCTGCAGATCCATCATCAGGTTCAGCACCTGCGCACGGACGGACACGTCCAGCGCGGAGACCGGTTCATCGGCAATCACAACATCCGGGTCGAGCATCAGACCACGGGCGATAGCAATACGCTGACGCTGGCCGCCGGAGAACATATGCGGGTAACGATCATAGTGCTCGGTCTTAAGCCCTACTTTCGCCATCATCGCCAGCGCCTTCTCACGACGCTGCTCTTTGCTCAGCGTAGAGTTGATTTGCAGCGGCTCTTCCAGAATCTGCCCCACTTTCTTGCGTGGGTTCAGCGAGCCATACGGGTTCTGGAAGACAATCTGGATTTTCTGGCGACGCAGTTTCTGCGCGTCGGGATCGTGCTTCAGCAGATCCTGGCCCTGATAATACAGCTCGCCACCGGTCGGGGTTTCAATCATGGTCAGCAGGCGGCCCAGTGTGGATTTCCCACACCCGGACTCACCCACCACCGCTAATGTCTTACCGCGCTCAAGGGTAAAGGAGACGCCATCCAGTGCTTTAACCAGACGTTCCGGGGCAAACAGCCCTTTCTTCACCGGGTAGTGTTTTTTCAGATCGATAGCATGCAGCAGTGGCTGTTGCATGGTGGCCTCTTGCGTACTCATAGTGTGGGCCTCCCGGCGTCATCGAGTGGGTAGTGACATTTAGACTGACGGCCGTCGCTGAGGGTATAGAGTTCCGGCTCATCGATGCGGCATTTGTCCGTGGCATACGGGCAACGCGGGTTCAGCAGACAGCCGGTCGGACGGTCATATTTACCCGGCACCACGCCCGGCAGTGAGGCCAGACGCGCTTTGTCCTGGGCAAACTCCGGCAGGGCGCGCAGCAGTGCCTGGGTATAGGGGTGACGCGGCGCGCGGAAGATATCGTGCGAGTTGCCGGTTTCAACAACCTGTCCGGCGTACATCACGATAATTTTGTGCGCGGCTTCGGCCACTAACGCCAGGTCATGGGTGATCAGGATCAGCGCCATGTTCTCTTTCTGCTGCAACTCCAGCAGCAGCTCGATGATCTGCGCCTGAATGGTCACGTCCAGCGCGGTTGTCGGTTCGTCGGCAATCAGCAACTTCGGACGACAGGCAATCGCCATGGCGATCATCACGCGCTGGCTCATCCCGCCGGAGAGCTGGTGCGGATAAACATCCAGACGCGAGGCCGGGTCAGGAATACCGACCTGGTTCAGCAGATCGATTGCCCGCTGACGACGGGTTTGCTTATTCCCACCCTGGTGCACCTTAATCGCTTCCATAATCTGGAAACCGACGGTGTAACACGGGTTGAGGCTGGTCATCGGATCCTGGAAGATCATCGCCACTTCGGCACCGACCAGGTTGCGGCGCTCTTTTTCTGAAATGCGCTTCAGATCCTGACCGTTGAACTCCAGGCTTTCCGCCATTACGCGGCCCGGGTAATCAATCAGACCCATGATCGCCAGTGAGCTGACCGATTTACCGGAACCTGACTCACCCACGATGCCAACGACTTCACCCTGATTTACGCTGTAGCTAACCCGATCTACGGCGCGAAACTCGGAGCCTACGTCACCGAAGTGCACCGATAATTTATCTACATTTAATAACGCCATCTCGTGCCTCTTACTGCTTCAGTTTGGGATCAAGTGCATCACGCAGACCATCACCCATCAGGTTAAATGCCAGCACCGTCAGCAGGATCGCCAGACCCGGGAAGGTCACGACCCACCAGGCGCTCTGCGCGAACTGCAACACGTCGGAGAGCATGGTGCCCCACTCCGGTGTTGGCGGTTGCGCACCCATGCCAAGGAAGCCAAGAGCAGCCATATCGAGAATGGCGTTTGAGAAACCGAGCGACGCCTGAACAATCAGCGGCGCAAGGCAGTTTGGAAGAATGTTGACGAACATCTGACGCATCGCGCCCGCACCCGCCACGCGAGACGCGGTGACATAATCGCGGTTCACTTCCACCAGCACTGCCGCGCGCGTTAATCGCACATAGTGAGGAAGCGCCACGAACGTCAGGGCCAGGGCGGCGTTGCCGATCGACGGACCGAAGATGGCCACCAGCACCAGCGCCAGCAGCAGGCTCGGCAGGGCAAGCATGATGTCGACAACACGCATAATAATGTTATCAACCAGCCCGCCGAAGTAACCTGCGATCAGGCCGAGGACAACCCCGAGGATCAGCGAAAGCACGACCACCAGACAGCCGACCAGCAGAGACAGACGCGCACCGTACATCAGACGGGACAGCACATCGCGACCGACATCGTCGGTACCCAGCAGGTGAGCGAATGTTCCGCCTTCCTGCCAGGCTGGCGGTGCCAGCAGCATGTCGCGGAACTGATCCGCCGGGTTATGAGGTGCAAGAAAGTTCGCAAACACCGCGATAATGATCATGATGGTAACGTACACCAATCCCACTACCGCGCCTTTATTGCGTTTGAAGTAGTGCCAGAACTCCTGCAGCGGCGTCATTGGCACCGGTGCTGCGACCACTTTATTTTCAGAAACTTGTGACATGATGGCCCCTTACTTCTTATGACGAATACGCGGGTTCACCACGCCGTACAGCAAATCGACCAGCAGGTTGACGAGGATAATCATCGTCGCCACCAGCAGTACACCGCCCTGCACCACCGGGTAATCACGGCGTTGCAGCGCGTCAATCAGCCAGCGGCCCAGTCCCGGCCAGGAGAAGATGGTTTCGGTCAGGATTGCCCCTGCCAGCAGCGTCCCCACCTGCAGACCAATAACGGTCACCACCGGCAGCATGGCGTTACGCAGGGCATGAACGATGATCACCCGCATGCGGGTCAGGCCTTTGGCACGGGCGGTACGGATGTAATCCTCGCCCAGCACTTCAAGCATTGACGAACGGGTCATACGCACGATAACCGCCAGCGGGATCGTACCGAGCACCATGGCAGGCAGGATCATGTGCGCCAGCGCATCAATAAAGTTGCCCTCTTCGCCCCAGATAGCCGTGTCGATCAGCATAAAGCCGGTCAGCGGGTTAGTATCATCGAGGAAGACCATATCGCTGACGCGTCCCGAGACGGGCGTCAGGTTAAGCTGCACCGATACCAGCATGATCAGCATCATGCCCCACCAGAAGATAGGCATGGAGTAGCCGGTCAGCGCCAGGCCAACGGCAGTATGATCAAAGATGGAGCCGCGTTTCACCGCAGCCAGCACGCCCACCGGAATACCCACGGCGACGGCAAAAATCATGGCGCAGACACCAAGCTCAAGCGTTGCCTGGAAGCGCGGCACGAACTCTTCCCACACCGGCAGACGGCTTTTCAGCGAAATACCCAAATCACCGTGCATCACACCCCAGATATAGTGGAGATACTGCTGCCACATAGGCTGATCCAGCCCCAGTTCGGCCAACAGTTGTGCATGACGTTCAGGAGAAATTCCACGCTCGCCCGCCATAATCATTACCGGGTCACCGGGGATCATATGGACAAAGGCAAAGGTGAGAAGGGTGATACCGATAAACGTGGGGATAACTAGTCCCAGACGTCGGAGGATGAACTGCAACATAACCCGGATTCTCTCTAATGACGTACGCGGGAGGGCGCGACGTCTGTATTGCTCACAAATGTAAATTCCCTCTCGGTGACGGAGAGGATTAGGGTGAGGGGGTGCATGCACGCCCCTCACCCCTGCCCTCTCCCAAAAGGAGAGGGAGAACACCCTACTTATTATTCAACAGAAACGTTTTCGAAGTGGTGTTTGCCCAGTGGATCAACCACATAGCCTTTCACTTCTTTGCGTACTGGTTCGTATACGGTTGAGTGAGCGACGATCAGTGCTGGTGCCTGGTCATGCATAACAACCTGAGCCTGCTTGTACAGTTCGATACGCTTGTTGTGATCTTCTGCAGCACGCGCCGGCTGAATCAGGTCTTCAAACGGCTTGTAGCACCAGCGAGAGTAGTTAGAACCGTCTTTCGCCGCTGCGCAGCTGAACAGGGTCGCGAAGAAGTTATCTGGATCCCCATTGTCGCCGGTCCAGCCCATCATGACGGCCTGGTGCTCACCTGCTTTAGCACGTTTCAGGTACTCGCCCCACTCGTAAGTGACGATCTTGGCCTGAACGCCGATTTTCGCCCAGTCAGCCTGAACCATCTCGGCCATACGGCGCGCGTTCGGGTTGTAAGGACGCTGTACTGGCATTGCCCACAGTTCAACGGTAAAGCCTTTATCCTGGCCCGCTTCTTTCAGCAGTGCTTTCGCTTTCTCAACGTCGTAGGTGTAATCCTTAACGTCGTCGTTGTAGCCCCACATTGTTGGTGGGATCAGGTTCTTCGCGGCAACGCCTGCGCCCTGATAAACCGCCTTGATGATCGCTTCTTTGTTCACCGCGTAAGTCAGCGCCTGACGCACTTTCACGTCATCAAACGGTTTCTTCTCGGTATTGAAGGAGAGATAGCCCACGTTCAGGCCAGCCTGCTCCATCAGATTGATGTTTTTGTCCTGCTTCATGCGCGCGATGTCAGCCGGGTTCGGGTACGGCATCACCTGGCACTCGTTCTTCTGCAGCTTAGCGTAACGTACGGAGGCGTCAGGCGTGATGGAGAAGACCAGACGGTCGATCTGCGGCTTGGTGCCCCAGTAACCTTCGAACGCTTTGTACAGAATACGGGAGTCTTTCTGGTACTGCAGAAGCTGGAACGGACCGGTACCCACCGGGTTCAGGTCCACTTTCTCCGGCGTGCCGGCTTTCAGCATGTTGTCGGCATATTCTTTTGACAGAATAGAGGCGAAGTCCATGGCCAGGTCAGCCAGGAACGGTGCTTCTGGACGCGTCAGTACGAACTGAACGGTATTGTCGTCCACTTTTTTGATTTCGCTGATCAGGTCTGGCAGGCCCATCCCTTCGAAGTACTCATAGCTGCCGCCAGAGACTTTATGGTATGGGTTCTGAGCATTCTTCTGACGATCGAAGGAGAACACCACGTCGTCTGCATTCAGATCGCGCGTAGGTTTGAAGTCTTTGCTGTCCTGCCACTTCACGCCCTGGCGCAGGTGGAAGGTATAGGTCTTACCGTCTTCGCTGACTTCCCATTTCTCTGCCAGACCCGGAATAACTTCCGTGGTACCGGTTTTGAATTCAACCAGACGGTTATAGATTGGTACAGAGCTTGCGTCGTACGTCGTACCAGAGGTAAAGAGCTGTGGGTTAAAGCCTTCCGGCGAGCCTTCAGAACAGTAGACCAGGGTTTTTGCCTGTACGCCTGCTGCGACGGTCATAGCCACCAGGCTCAGACCAAGCTTCAGCATCCCTGACTTCTTCAAGGAAATACTCATTGTTATTCTGCTCCAATGTGATGTTTTTGTTGTGTTACTCCGCCTGACCTTTAATTTGTTTTTTACCCGGTCCGGTCGGTGTTGCCCTGAGGCGTAATAAGGGATGGAGATTCCTTTCAGAATAGCGACTGAGTTGCAGCGCAGATCCTCCCTGAATTGCCCCTCGTGCCCTACAATCTGTCAACAGAATGTGAAAACGTCAATACAGGTGACGGGGATTTACGCTAAGTGTGAGAATTGGCAAACAAAGATTAAAAAAACTACCCGGGCGTATTTTCAGCAGGGAAATTTATGCTACCCGCCATGATGCAGCACAACTCTCTATGCAATCTGCTACAACCAGTGATTAACATTTATTCAACCAGGGTAAATTTTCTTTCAGAATGGCGATTATCTGCGCACTAAATGCCATGAACGTTAAAACGCACAGGGGAAAATGCTGAGGTTATCCATAAGCAACGCGAAAAAAGATCAATCCAAAGATAAAAAAATACAATGGAATATGTCACAAATACGTTAACAGGCAGGGCTAAACAGAGGTAAGGCGTATTTTGTGGAATTATGCGGAGTAAGTCTTGCGAAGCATTCATTTCTGCGGGCAGATAAATGCAAAGAATCCTGCTCAAATGAGCGGGTTTTTGAATGTGGTCGGCGAGAGAGGATTACTCGTCACTTCGTGACTCGCCCTGCGGGCCGTTGCTGAAGCAACGTTCTCTCGCTTCGCTCGAGTCGAACCTCCTTCCCCGGAGGCTCTCATCTTCATAACCTTCAGATGCAAAAAACCCCGCTCAAAGAGCGGGGTTTTCGAATGTGGTCGGCGAGAGAGGATTCGAACCTCCGACCCACTGGTCCCAAACCAGTTGCGCTACCAAGCTGCGCTACTCGCCGAATGCGGAGCGCATCTTACTGCTACGCTCTGCCCCCGTCAATCCCTTATTTAGCAAAAGTCTTTCGATCGGCTATAAAGTCGCCAGACCAGTTATTTTGCGGCTTTTGACGCGCCGTCAGGCACTTTACACCAGTTGTTATTCTCGTTAATCCCGCCGTCTGGCGAGGTATAACCGAGGCAACCGAGAATAGTGTCGTACAGCTCCACATGACGATGCGCCACTTTCATTTCCGCCTGCTCTTTAAGATGAGCGAACATTTTGGCTTTATCCGGGTTCTCCAGATACTTGTCGGACATCCACACCATCATTGGCACACGGAACTGCTCCGGTGGTGCCATCTTGCGCGGCGTACCGTGCAGATGCTCTTTCTCGTTAATCGACTCACCGTGGTCGGCAGCGTAGAAGACGATGGCTTTTTTATCGCGCACCTGATCAATCACGCTATCGATAAAGTGATCCACATAGGTCACCGTGTTGTCATAAGAGTTGATCAGCTGCGCTTTGCTGCAGTCTTTATCCACGCCCTTACACTCCGGCGTCCATTTAGCAAAGCTGCGCGGATAACGCTGGGTGTAGTTAAAGTGCGACCCTTTGGTATGCAGGATGATCAGGTGTTTACCGTTCTCATTGTTCTGCAGAGAGCGCTGCATCTCGTCGATCAGCAGCATGTCGTCCACGCTCTTACCGCGGTTACGCGGCTCGGCGCCAATCTGCTCGCGGTAGGCGATATTGTTGGCCATGGTGTTGCTGTAGAACCACATCTCGCTCTGCATCGCGTAGAGGTCAGAGCTAAAGCCAAGCTGACGCAGTACCGAGAAGACGTTCTGCTCTTTCAGGGTCCGCTGTGGGTTATCGCTTGCGCCACCTTCACGCACGAACATGCAGCGCAACGAGAGCTTGGTGGCGGTATCACAGGAAGTACCGCGGAAGGCGACGAGGTTTTTCTCCTGCGCCAGCTTCGGTGTGGTATCCCGCTCATAGCCCAGCATACCCATATGATCCCAGCGCGTGGTTTCACCAATAATGAAGACCACATAGGTATCATCGATGTCAGACGGCGCCTGATAAGTGAATTTCTTCGCCGGGTTCATCAGCGATTTATTATCGGAGGACTCATCCACCTGCGCCCAGGCGTATAACCCCAGCGCAGAGATCCAGTTGGATGGCAGATACGAGTTCGCCACCACGCCGCCGTAGCTCGGCATATCCACGCCGGAGGTACGCTCAACGTTTTTCTGTTGCAGGTCAAGCAGGCGAATTGGCCCCCAGACCATTAATCCTGCCAGCACCACCACCGCGGCGCTTCGGATGCGCTGCCCTGGCGTACGCAGCTGGCGCAATAACGTATAGCGGCAGCGGTTGTTCCAGATAAGCAGCAGCGGCAGAACGCTGACGCAAACCAGCCAGAGAATAAAGTGCAAACCGACCACCTCTTTCGAGAGGTCGATATCCGTGGTCATGACCGAGGCAATAATGCCGTAGCCAATCACCACGTTCATAAATGTCATGTAATAGCTGGCACCCGCCGAGCACAACACCACCAGCGTGGCGAGTACGCGCCAGATACGCCGTCCAAACAACGACAGCAGACGCAGCAAAAAGAAGGTAACCAGTACAGTGGCAACCAGTTCAACGACCGCAGCGATTCCTTTCCAGGCGGTAAAGTCTTGCGCATAACCATCAAACCGACGGAAAAAAACCGCGCCATTCATAAACAGACCGATGTACAACGCGAGCAAAAAGCTGAGCTTTTGTTGCGTCATCGCTTTGATATATTTCATTAATGCAACCTGGAAAAAGGTAAAGTAAAACCGTTTCACTTTTGGTTAAAAAGTAAACAAGATAATTGACTGCTCAGGGACAGTTATCGGAAACGTCTTTAAGCGCGGTAAGTAGACCACAGGGAAAAGGAAAAGTGGCAACAGAGAATGTGATCCCTGCAAATATTTACAAAAAAACAAGTCCGATGACATACTCATGACGTGTTCGTAACGTCTTGCAGAAACAAAAAAGGCCGGAATATCCGGCCCTTAGGGTGAGATTTAATCAGGCATGCGCTTGTTTAAATACTTCGCGCTGCGGCTGGCGAATAGTGGTGGAAAGCGCCAGGGAAAGGATAAGTAAGGCGAATATAACGCAGAAGGTGACATAAAAGCCGCCAAACAGCGAAGCGATAAGCGAACCGCAAATACTGCCTATACCAAAGCCTAAATAAATAACGCCGTAGTTTTTTGCCAGGTTATTCAGGCCGAAGAATTCACTGACCAGTGATGGGAAGACAGTAATAGTCCCGCCGAAGTTAAAGGCAACACAGGCGATGGCGGCGAAGAAGGTCACTTCATTAAGCGGCGCGAATAACAGCGCTGCCATCCCTACCAGCGACACCACCTGGCCGATAGTGATCACGCGGATGCGGGCGATTTTATCAGACAGGATCCCCAGCACCAGGCGGCCAGAGAGGTTGGCGATAGAGATAATGGTCACTGCGTTAGCCGCCGTTGCGGCATCCAGTTTCACCATTCCCTGGGCAATATCTTTCGCCACGCCAATAACATACAGGCCACTCATACAGGCAGTCAGGAACATTACCGCCAGCATCCAGTACTGTGGCTTACGCATTGACTGAGCCAGCGTAAAGTCGTTCTCCACAACACCGTTGACCGTCTGTACCTGCTGCTGCGGCGCATCTTTCATCAGTGTGGCCCCAAACAGGATCATCACCAGCACGATAGCGCCCCAGATCATGAAGGTTTTTTCCAGACCGACGGTGGCCAACAGGTGGCTGTCGATAAATTTAAAGCCCAGGCTGCCGAGACCATAAGAGCCAATGGCAAAGGCGGAGATTAACCCTTTACGTTCCGGGAACCATTTCACGCAGTTCGACAGGGTTAACAGATAGCCCGCGCCATCCGCCAGCCCCACCAGCACCCCGGCGCTTAGCCACAGCATCATCAGGTTGTTGGAGTGTGCAGTCAGGAAGAAGCCGACCCCCAGCAAAATCCCGGAGGCCATAGTGACGCGCTTCACGCCGAAGCGTTCCTGCAATTTACCGGCCACGGAGGAAGAGAGCGCCAGACCCAGGCTCAGCAAACCAAAGGAGAATGCCACCTGGCTGACCGGAGCATTGAGTTTGTCGGAGAGCGCGCTATTAAACAGGCTCCAGGTATAGACTGAACCCAGCGCAAACTGGGTTACGATGGTACCGATAAGGGTCAGCCAACGGGTGCGATTATAAGAGGGTGTATTCATGGCAGTTGTCCTGCAGCAGAAAAAAGGGAAATTCACTGCTGACAACGATAACCAAAACCCTACATGAGCAGGGGTAAAACGGCATGAAGTGCAGAGAGGCGGGAATGAAATGCCTAAAATCAGGAATGAATGACCTGGACGACTGCCTGTACCCGTTCCAGAGAAGAGGAAACCAGGTCATTCATGCGCTGTATTCAGAACCTGGCGCTGACACCAAGCGTATAGAGATAATCTTCCCCGGTGGACATATTCTCGGCCTGCGACATTGACGCATAGGCGGCCATATGGGGGTTAATCAGCATATCGGCCCCAACGGTAACATCCATCCAGTTGCCGTACTGCGTTGACGGCGTCAGTCGCCCCAGCCCGGATTGCGTCTTCCATTGATTATCACCGAACTGCTGGTTATAGCTAATCTGCGCCCAGGGTCGCACATCGCCCAGCCGCGTATCGACGCGCCAGCCCAGGGTGCTGACGCTGGCGTGCCACAGCGGGTCGGTCAGCGATTGGGTATTCACGCTATCACCAAACTCGTTATACATATTGGGCGTGGAGCCGTCGTAATGCCAGGCGGCAACCGGTCCGGTGGTGACACGGCGGATAATGGGAATACTCCAACCCACGCTCATCGTGCTGGTGGCGTCCGTCGGTGACGTATCGGGCAACGTCAGCGCCAGTCCGGGCATATTCTGTGAAGAGAGGATCCGCTCTTTTAAAATATCTTCATAACGCGGTGGGTGATCGTCATCCCATGTATAACGCTCAGTGGTATTACTTTTCGTATCTGAAACGATATATTCCTGTTGCCAGGCATTTGCTGTGTTGCCTGTCAGCAGACAGGCCACGAAACTCACCAGGCCTACGGCATGGCGGCCACTTATTTTTTTTATAATCATCAAAGCGACTCCAGAGAAGAGCCGAATTCGGCGATATTTGTGATTGTTTATAGTGAGGCTACGCGGTTACATGAAGAATGTTGCGTATCAGCCTGTATTAACTATTGTCTCTTTAGATGACACGTCAAGCCGGGTCGATTGAAATTTTTGAAATTTCAGGAGCAACAAGGGAGACAACCGATGCAACGTTGTGGCTGGGTTAGCCAGGATCCACTCTACATCGCCTATCACGATACAGAGTGGGGCGTGCCGGAAACTGACGGAAAGAATTTGTTTGAGATGATCTGCCTTGAGGGCCAGCAGGCCGGGTTATCCTGGATCACCGTGCTTAAAAAACGGGAAAACTACCGCCGCGCCTTCCACCAGTTCGATCCGGTCCTTGTCGCCGGGATGACCACCGCCGACGTCGACAGGTTAGTGCTGGATGCGGGGATCATTCGCCATCGCGGCAAAATCGAAGCCATTATTGGCAACGCCCGGGCCTATTTAGCGATGGAGGAGAATGGCGAGCGGTTCTGCGATTTCGTCTGGTCCTTTGTCGATAACACTCCACAGGTGACCCAGGCGGCGACACTCGCCGGGATCCCCACCTCTACGCCCGCGTCAGATGCCCTGTCGAAGGCGCTGAAAAAGCGTGGCTTTAAGTTCGTCGGCACCACCATCTGTTACTCCTTTATGCAGGCCTGCGGGCTGGTTAACGATCACGTCACGTCCTGCCACTGTCATCCAGGAGGTCAAGATGATCCGCAAATGGCTCAATGACGATGTCGAACCACTGCTGGCTCTCTGGCTGGAGAGCACCACCGTGGCCCATCCATTTATTGATGCGCAGTACTGGCACGAGAGCGAGCCGGTGGTACGGGAGGTCTACCTGCCGTCGGCAGAGACCTGGGTGTGGGAAGAGAAAGGCCAGCTTCGCGGCTTTATCAGCGTGATGCAGTCAGCCTATGTCGGCGCGCTGTTTGTCGACCCGGCTTATGCCGGACAGGGGATCGGGCATGCGCTGATCCACCATGTGCAGCAGCGCTACCCGTCGTTAAGCCTGGAGGTTTACCAGAAGAACAGCCGGGCGGTGAATTTCTACCATGCTCAGGGCTTTCGTATTGAAGACAGCGCCTGGCAGGAAGATACCCAACACCCGACCTGGCTTATGAGCTGGCAGGCGGATCAAACGCCGTCAGCGTAAGCGTCGGCCCTTGATATTTTTCCAGCCACGCCAGCGCGGTATTCCCCGCACAGCCATTCCCCAGCTTCGAGCTGGGGAGATCTTTGGTCAGCACGTTGACCGCCCCGTTCTTACAAATTCCGCCATTCTCAGCATCCAGATCCGGCCACGCCCCCTGATGAATACAGATCACTCCCGGCTTGATGCCGTCGCTCACCACCGCTCCGGCCAGCACCTGGCCGCGATGGTTCCAGACGCGCACCACGTCGCCATCGGCAATGCCGCGCGCTTTCGCATCATCCGGGTGTAATGTCACCGGCTCACGCCCGGCCACCGCATACTGATCGCGCAGAGAGGAGTAGTTCAGCTGGCTGTGCAGACGGTGCGCCGGATGAGCAGAGAGCACCTGCAGCTGTTCCGGCTCGGCATTACCCTGCCACTCGTCCGGCTCCAGCCACATCGGGTGCGGTGGACAGTCGGCATAGTTGAAGCTGGCGATGCGCTCAGAATGAATGACAATTTTACCGCTCTCGGTTTTCAGCGGATGATTCTCGGGATCGCGACGGAAATCGGCGAAACGCACAAACTTCGCGTTCTCGTCGGACGCTGGCATCTCGACGATGGCGTTGGCCTCCCAGAACTCGGCAAAGGGCGCTAACGTCACCCCCTGTGCCGCGCCACGCTGCCCGGCGATCTGATAGAAGGTCTCCAGCCACTCCAGATCGGTTTTGCCTTCGGTAAAGCGCTCGCCCCCGCCCTGCTCCCAGCGCTCGCTCAGCTCGGCAAACACCTCCAGGTCATCACGCGCTTCATCGCGCGGCGGCACGACGCGCTTCATCGGCACCATATGCTGGTTGCTGTAATCGCCGGTCATGGTCATGTCGTTACGTTCAAACGAGGTGGTCGCCGGCAGTACAATATCGGCATGCTTCGCCGCTGCGGTCCAGAAGCACTCGGAGATCACCACCAGCTCCGGCTTTTGCCAGGCGCGGATCAGGCGGTTAGTGTCCTGATGATGGGTAAAGTTGGCTCCGCCCGCCCACCAGACGAAGCGAATATCCGGGAAGTGGCGATCCAGACCGTTGTGCTGATAGAAGCCACCCGGGTTTTCCAGCGCCTCGACAATACGGGCGACCGGGATTTTATCCACCGCATCCGTACCGCCTTTGACCGACCCCTGCATGGAAGCCAGCACCGCCGCGCGCCGGGTCGGGTTACCGCCGTTGGCAAAGTGGTATGAAAGACCAAAGCCGCCGCCCGGGGTACCGATCTGGCCGAGCATCGCCGCGAGGGTGACCAGCATCCAGTGCTTCTGCTCGCCAAACTGCTGGCGCTGCATACCCCACCCGGACATCAGCATGGTGGTGTTGTTATGGAATAATGCCGCCAGTTCGCGGATCTTCTCTGCCGGAACGCCGCAGATGTCGGCAGCCCACTCGGCGGTTTTAGCAATGCCGTCCGTCGCGCCCAGAAGGTAGTCGGCAAATGTCTCGTAGCCGCTGGTGCAACGCGCAAGGAAGGCTTCATCCTGCCAGCCATTCTCCACCAGCGTATGGGCAATACCCAGCATCATCGCCACATCGGTGCCCATATGCGGGGCGATCCACTCGGCACTCTCGCCAAAGAAATCCATGGTTTCGGAGCGCATCGGATCGATACAGATCAGGCGTTTGCCACTTTTACGCAACGCATCAAAATAGGGGATGCCCTGCTCGTCGCTGGCGTTCCAGGCAATTTTCAGGGTATTGAGCGGGTTAGCGCTCCACAGCACCACCACCTCGCTGTGCTCCAGTACCAGCGGCCAGCTGGTCTGCTGCTGGTACACCTCGTTGCCACCCACCACATAGGGCATGATGGCCTGCGCCGCCCCGGTAGAGTAATCCCCCAGATGGCCGGTGTAGCCGCCCGCCAGGCTCATATAGCGCTGAAGCAGGGTCGCCGCCTTGTGCAGCACGCCGTTTGAGCGCCAGCCGTACGAACCGGCAAATATCGACGACGGGCCATAACTCTCGCGTATACGTTTATGCTGCGCATCGATGAGATCCAGCGCCTGATCCCAGCTGACGCGCACAAATTCATCCTGCCCACGCACCCCCTGTGGATTTTCGGGTGACGCCAGAAAGCCCTTACGCACCATCGGCCAGCGCACACGAGTTTTACTGTGCACCTGGTCGCGCACCGCGGTTTGCAAGGAGTTGGGGTGTTGCGTCGGCAACGCGCCACGGGATGACAACACCTTGTCGCCGTCGGTTTCGACCAGCATGGGCCCCCAGTGGGCTGCCGTCAGAATGGTTTTTGTAGAAGTGGTCACAGCGTGTGCTCCTGGATTGCCGGTTGCAGGTTTTTTCAGCCTTCATTGAGGCTGTTTATGGTTTGACACAAATTTAAGAGTTATCCCCGGAATTTTCTCCGTAACTGCACGTCATAATCAACCGCCACGCCCGTCGTGGCAAAGAATAAAAAAGCTTAAGGAAAGAAGATGAAAAAAAGCGCACTTATGATTGCCGCCGTAGTCAGCGGCGCACTGGTTGTTTCAGGCTGCACCACCAACCCTTACACCGGCGAACGCGAAGCGGGTAAATCAGGCATTGGCGCTGGTATCGGCTCCCTGGTAGGGGCAGGCGTTGGCGTCCTCTCCTCCTCGAAAAAAGATCGCGGCAAAGGAGCCCTGATTGGTGCCGCAGCAGGCGCAGCGCTGGGCGGCGGTGCCGGTTATTACATGGACGTGCAGGAAGCGAAGCTGCGCGACAAAATGAAAGGGACCGGCGTAAGCGTCACCCGCAGTGGCGATAACATCATTCTGAACATGCCGAACAACGTGACCTTCGACAGCAATAGCGCGACGCTGAAACCTGAGGGTGCCAACACCCTGACCGGCGTGGCAATGGTGCTGAAAGAGTATGAAAAAACCGCGGTGAACGTGCTGGGTTATACCGACAGCACCGGCAGCCAGGACCTGAACATGCGTCTCTCCCAGCAGCGTGCCGACGCGGTAGCCAGCGCGCTGATCACTCAGAGCGTTGCGGCAAATCGCATTCGCACCAGCGGCATGGGTCCGGCCAATCCGATCGCCAGCAACAGCACGGCAGAAGGCAAAGCGCAGAACCGTCGCGTTGAGATCACCTTAAGCCCGGTGCAGTAAGTAAAAGCAAAACGGCAACCTGGTTGCCGTTTTTAATGTTTGCACCCTCTCCTCGTGGGAGAGGGCCGGAGTGAGGGCATCAGGCCGTAGCGATTTCCCCTCACCCTAACCCTCTCCCCAAAAGGGGAGAGGGGACAGACCGTGCGTGGTGTGGTTTTCTTCCTCTCCCCTTTAGGGAGAGAGGACAGACCGTGCGCGGTGTGGTTTTCTTCCTCTCCCCTTTAGGGAGAGAGGACAGACCGTGCGCGGTGTGGTTTTCTTCCTCTCCCCTTTGGGGAGAGAGGACAGACCGTGCTCGGGATAGTTTTCTCCCTCTCCCTATGGGAGAGGGCCGGAGTGAGGGCATCAGGCTGTAGCAATTTCCCCTCGCCCTAACCCTCTCCCCAAAGGAGGAGGGAGCAGACTGCGCTCGGGATGGTTTTCTCTCTCTCCCTATGGGAGAGAGCCGAGGTGAGGCCATCAGGCCGCACACTCCCCAGGCCCGGTAAGCGTAGCGCCACCGGGCATTTTCGCGTTAAGGTATGCTCACCCAAAGCAAGGACATCAGCGATGAGCAAATCAACACGGCCCACCATCAGCGACGTGGCGAAAGCCGCAAAAACCGGTAAAACCAGCATTTCCCGTTATCTCAACGGCGAAAAACATCTGCTGTCCGACGCGCTGCTGGCCCGTATTGAACAGGCTATCGCCGAACTCGATTACCGCCCCAGTCTGATGGCCCGTGGCCTGAAGCATGGCCGCACGCGCCTGATCGGCCTGATCATCGCCGATATCACCAATCCCTACTCTGTGAATGTCCTCAGCGGCATCGAAGCCGCCTGCCGGGAAAAAGGCTTTACCCCGCTGGTGTGTAACACCAACAACGAAGTCGACCAGGAGCTGCACTATCTCGATCTGCTGCGCAGTTATCAGGTGGAAGGCATTGTGGTTAACGCCGTCGGGATGCGCGAAGAGGGACTGAACCGCCTGCAACAGTCTGCCCTGCCGATGGTGCTGATTGACCGTAAAATTCCCGATTTCGCCTGCGATGTGGTGGGACTGGATAACACCCAGGCCGCCACCACCGCCACCGAACACCTTATTGAACAAGGCTTTGAAGCGATCCTGTTCCTGAGCGAACCCCTGGGGATGGTCAACACCCGCCGCGAACGCCTGACCGCCTTTCGCACCACCCTTGCCCGCTATACTGGCGTGGTGGCTGAAAACGTCGAAATTCCCCTTCACGAGTCTGAGCAGTTGGACAACGCCCTGCGCCAGTTTCACACCCGCCATCGCGGGATGCGTAAAGCCGTTATTTCCGCTAACGGCGCATTAACGCTGCAGGTCGCCCGGTCGCTGAAGCGCATTGGTCTGCACTGGGGGAGCGACATCGGCCTGCTGGGCTTTGACGAGCTGGAGTGGGCCGAACTGGCGGGCGTGGGCATTACCACTCTCAAGCAGCCCACCTGGCAGATTGGTTTCGCCGCTGTCGAGCAGGTGGTCCGCCGGATCAATGGCGCCGATGATGCGGTGCGCGAGCAGGTCTTCTCCGGCGAGCTGATCGTCCGCGGTTCCACGGCCCGATAACCCCCTTCGTGATGGCGATCATAAATCCAGCATCCTGAACTTTTCTTTGGAACCGGTTCCATCTAGCGTAAAGAGTATCAGCTACGTGATGGAGTCCACCAATGGGCAGAAAAATTATTGTTGTCACCGCCGCGTATGGCGCTGACAAAGTCCGTGAAGCCGGGGGGCAACGCGCCATCCTGCACGTGATCGCCGGTGCGGGTGCCGACGGGGTCGAGATCCGCCGGGAGTTATTTAACGAAGCCGAACTGGCGTCGTTATCCACTCTGGCTGGCTCCATTGAACTGCTCGGCCTGCTGGCCTGCTACTCCGCACCCGATGCCCTGTTTACCCCGGATGGCATCCTCAACCCCATGCTGCCCCGCTATCTTGAAGAAGCCGCGACGCTCAATGCCCTGTGGCTGAAAGTCTCCCTCGGTCATTTCAGCGATAGGCAGCAGCTCGATGCGCTGCGCGCCCTGCTGGATGAAACCGGCATGACGCTGGTGGTGGAAAACGATCAGACGAACTGTGGCCAGCTGGCCCCCATGCAGCGTTTCAAAGCTGCCTGCCGGGTGATGAATCTCCCGGTGACCCTGACCTTTGATATGGGCAACTGGTTGTGGGTGGGAGAATCACCGGAAGAGGCGGCGAAGCATCTGGCACCTGCGGTCAGCTATATTCATGTAAAAGCCGCCGTTCCCCATCAGCAACAGTATCGCGCCGTGCCGCCGGATCATGATAGCACCCGCTGGCAGGCGCTGCTGGATCAGCTACCCGCCGACGCCCCACGCGGAATTGAGTTTCCGCTGGAAGGCCCAGACCTGACGGCTGTCACCCGTCATTACGTCAATTTACTGCGCGAGGAGTAACGCCATGCCGCATGCTCTGGATGTCATCACCATCGGCGAAGCCATGGCCATGTTTGTCGCCACGAAGACCGGCGAACTTAGCGCCGTCGATCAGTTTATGAAGCGCGTCGCCGGTGCAGAACTCAACGTCGCCACCGGCCTGGCGCGTCTCGGCCTGAAGGTGGGCTGGGTGAGCCGCGTCGGCAATGACAGCTTCGGCCAGTTTGTGCTCGACACCCTGAAAAAAGAGGGGATCGAGACCGCAGGCGTGACCCTGGATGGCCGTTATCCAACGGGCTTTCAGCTTAAATCGAAGGTCACCGATGGAACCGATCCCATCGTGGAGTATTTCCGTAAAGGCTCGGCAGCCAGCCACCTGTCGGTAGAGGATTTCAACCCGGTCTGGTTTACCGCAGCAAGGCATCTCCATTTGAGCGGCGTGGCGGCAGCGTTGTCCCACAGCTCTTACGCCCTGCTCGATCACGCTGCCGGCGCAATGAAAGCGGCGGGCAAGACGATCTCTTTCGATCCGAACCTGCGCCCGGTGCTGTGGAAAAGCGAAGCGGAGATGGTGGAGAAGCTGAACCACCTCGCCTTCCAGGCCGACTGGGTATTACCCGGTGTGAAAGAGGGCCAGATCCTGACCGGGGAAAAGACGCCGGAAGGAATTGCTGATTTTTATCTGAACCGGGGCGTGAAAGCCGTGATCCTGAAAACCGGGGCCGACGGCGCCTGGTTTAAAACCGCCGACGGCGAGCAAGGTGCCGTGGCAGCGGTGAAGGTCGAGAACGTTGTCGATACCGTCGGCGCTGGAGACGGTTTTGCCGTGGGCGTGGTCAGTGCTCTGCTGGAAGGTAAAACGCTTCATCAGGCCATCACCCGCGGCAATATCATCGGCTCGCTGGCGATTCAGGTTCAGGGCGACAGCGAAGGATTACCGACGCGAGAACAACTGGAAGCATAAGTCCCCTCGCTCTGGCTCTCTCCCCACAGGGGAGAGGAAATAAACAAACAGACCACCCTGTACCCTACAGACAGCGGCGGTTACCCCCTCAATCACAGAGGCAAGCCTATGAACAGTGCAACAAATGCAGTAAAACGCTGGTGGTACATCATGCCTGTCGTGTTCATCACGTACAGCCTGGCGTATCTCGACCGCGCAAACTTCAGCTTCGCATCCGCCGCAGGCATTACCGAAGATCTGGGGATCACCAAAGGCGTCTCCTCGCTGCTGGGTGCCCTCTTCTTCCTCGGCTACTTCTTCTTCCAGATCCCCGGCGCGATTTATGCCGAACGCCGCAGCGTGCGCAAACTGATCTTTATCTGCCTGATCCTCTGGGGTGCCTGTGCTTCCCTCACCGGGGTGGTGAATAATATCCCAGCGCTGGCGGCCATTCGCTTTATCCTCGGCGTGGTGGAAGCGGCGGTAATGCCCGCGATGCTGATCTACATTAGCAACTGGTTTACCAAATCCGAACGCTCGCGCGCCAATACCTTCCTTATTCTCGGTAATCCGGTGACGGTGCTGTGGATGTCGGTGGTCTCCGGGTATCTGATCCAGTCTTTCGGCTGGCGCGAAATGTTCATTATTGAAGGCGTTCCGGCGGTGATCTGGGCCTTCTGCTGGTGGGTACTGGTAAAAGACAAACCCGCACAGGCCAAATGGCTGTCGGAAGATGAAAAAGCGGCGCTGCAGGCGCAGCTGGATAAAGAGCAGCAGGGGCTGAAAGCGGTACGTAATTACGGTGAAGCCTTCCGTTCACGCAACGTGATCCTGCTGTGCATGCAGTACTTCACCTGGAGCATCGGGGTTTACGGTTTTGTCCTGTGGCTGCCGTCCATCATCCGTAGCGCGGGCGATAACCTCGGTATGGTCGAGGTGGGCTGGCTCTCTTCCGTACCCTATCTGGCGGCGACCATCGCCATGATCGTAGTCTCATGGGCATCGGATAAGCTGCAAAACCGTAAGCTGTTCGTCTGGCCGCTGCTGTTAATTGCTGCCTGCGCCTTTATCGGCTCGTGGGCGGTAGGGGCAAACCACTTCTGGGTTTCCTATACGCTGCTGGTGATTGCCGGTGCCGCCATGTACGCCCCTTATGGTCCGTTCTTTGCCATTATCCCGGAGATGCTGCCGCGTAACGTAGCAGGCGGCGCGATGGCGCTGATCAACAGCATGGGTGCGCTGGGTTCCTTCTTCGGTTCGTGGTTTGTGGGGTATCTGAACGGTGCAACCGGCAGCCCGTCGGCCTCGTACATCTTTATGGGGGTGGCGCTTTTTGCCTCGGTATGGCTTACTTTGATTGTTAAGCCTGCTAATAATCAAAACATTCCCGTCGGCGCACGCCACGCCTGAACCCTTTAAATAACAACGGAGATTAGCATGAAGCCGTCCGTCATTTTGTATAAAGCCCTGCCTGATGCGTTACAGCAGCGCCTTGAAAATCATTTCACCGTCACCCGGGTCAACAACCTCAGCCCAGAGACGGTACAGCAGCATGCTGACGCCTTCGCGGGTGCCGTCGGGCTGCTCGGCTCCAGCGAAAAAGTGGATGCCGCGCTGCTGGAAAAAATGCCGAAGCTTCGTGCGACCTCCACCATTTCGGTGGGCTATGACAACTTCGACGTCGATGCGCTGAATGCCCGTAACGTTCTGCTGATGCACACGCCAACCGTACTGACCGAAACCGTGGCCGATACGTTGATGGCGCTGGTGCTCAGCAGCGCGCGTCGGGTGGTGGAAGTGGCCGAACGCGTTAAAGCCGGGGAATGGACCAAAAGCATCGGCCCGGACTGGTTTGGCACCGACGTGCACGGCAAAACGCTGGGTATCGTTGGGATGGGTCGTATCGGTCTGGCGCTGGCGCAGCGCGCCCACTTCGGTTTCAACATGCCGATCCTCTACAACGCACGCCGCCAGCATAAAGAAGCAGAGGAGCGTTTCAACGCACGCTACTGTGAGCTGGATACCCTGTTGCAGGAAGCGGACTTTGTCTGCCTGATCCTGCCGCTGACCGATGAGACGCATCATCTGATGGGTAAAGCGCAGTTTGAGAAGATGAAGAAATCCGCCATCTTTATCAATGCGGGACGCGGGCCAGTGGTGGATGAGCAGGCGCTGATTGCGGCGCTGAAAAACGGTGAGATCCACGCGGCGGGGCTGGATGTGTTTGAGCAGGAGCCGCTACCGGCCAGCTCAGAATTGCTGAAGCTGCCCAACGTCGTGGCGCTGCCGCACATTGGCTCTGCAACGCATGAGACGCGCTACAACATGGCGGCCTGTGCAGTGGATAACCTGATCGACGCCCTGCAGGGCAAGGTCGATAAAAACTGCGTTAATCCGCAGGCCAAACCCTGAACGAAAAAAACCCGCCAGAGGCGGGTTTTTAAATTCTTTTAGCTGAGTTGGAAGCTTACAGGCTTACAACGTTACCAGCTGCTGGGCCTTTAGCGCCGCTTTCGATGGTGAAGGAAACTTTCTGACCTTCGTCCAGAGATTTGTAGCCATCGTTCTGGATAGCAGAGAAGTGTACGAACACGTCTTTTGAGCCATCGTCAGGAGTGATGAAGCCGAAACCTTTATCAGCGTTGAACCATTTTACCAGACCAGTCATTTTACCAGACATAGAGATTACCTTTTAAAAATTTGTTTTGCCTTCCGGCGCGATGATGGAATGTGTTACAGATTTTTAAGCGATGAAGGAAGGGTCACTACGAAGGGTATCTAAGATAACGCATCTGGACTGCTTAACTAAACTGCTTTAGGTCTGTGTAACAAACCGACGAGGACTATTAAACATAGTTACGAGATCAAAGACAAGCTTTATTTTCTACCATTATAAAAAACCCGCTTTGCAACGGGTTTTTAATCTGCCAACGTGCGCTTCGCTTGCATGGGCCTACGGATTTGCAGGCCGGGTAAGCACGGCGTTACCCGGCAAAGGCGAGCACAACGTCTGACGTTATTCCGTTGCGGCCATCGCTGCGCCCCAGGCCTGGCTAAACGCCTGGTGCTGCGCTGCCAGCGGCCCAATCAGCGTATTGTACTGGCTGGCCTGCTGCGAAGTCGGGAACTGAATGCCGTTAGAGACAAAGCTCACCTGGGTACCCTGCTGCGAAATATAATCCGCCACTTGTACCAGTTGCTGAGTGAAGATCTGCGCGGCCGGAATGAGCGGCTGCAGCGCATCGGCAGGTTTGGTCACCACTTTTTCATACACTTTGTCGAACACAGGTTTGAGGTCTTCGCCCTGTTTCAACGCAGAGCGCGCGCCATCGGCCTGCATCTTAGCGTTCTGAAGCTGCTGGCCCAGCACACCCAGTGCGCCATTTGCCTGGCTCAGCGGCTCACGCTGGGTTACATAGTCCTGGGGGACGCGAATCGCATTTACGCTGTCTACCACCGGACGCAGACCAGCGTCCATCGCCTGATTCACTTGCTGTGAATAACCATACAAAATGGCATAGTCAGAAACGAAGGGACCAAACTGCTTTTTCTGATCCGCAGTCAGCGTTGGCAAACGCTCACCACTGCGCATCGCTGTATTTTGCAGGAAATCGATAAACGCTTTGCGCTGATCGCCTTCCTTATCGAAACACCCACTCAGGCTAACTACCATTAATAACGCCGCAAGCGGCGCAAACCAGCGAGAGCAGAGCTTTCCTGTCGCCATTGTTATTACTCCTTTCACCCAAAAAAGCGCACACCGGCACACGCGTGCCCAACGCTGCCAAGAATAGTCCAGGTCAGGCCTGCAAGATACTCTTTTCATGTAAAACGGCTATTGCCATATAAATTCTTACGATTTACAAAAATATACCTGATGCTAAGGCGCTACTGAATAATCAAGTCATTAGCATAAGCATGCGGCCTCAAATTCCGCGAGCGAAACGTATCTCGCAAAATTAATCACGCACGTTACGATCTCCTCTCAGTTTTAGCGACTATTCTTAAATTGCTCTCTAATGTTCACGATCCCGCAGTGTGATTTATGAGGAGTCCTCAATGGAATTAAAAGATCCTATGTTCGATCTGCTAAGCAGTCTGGAACAGATTGTTTTTAAAGATAAACCGCAAACGGTAACCCGTTCGCAAAAGTCTAATCCCTTTACGGAATTTGAGCGCTTACGCAAAGGGACAGGGATGAAAACCGATGATTTCGCCCGAGCAATGGGTGTCAGCGTAGCAATGGTTCAGGAGTGGGAATCTAAAAGAGTGAAGCCCTCCATGACCGAGCTGAAGCTGATGAGTCTGATTCAGGCTAACCCGGCACTCCGCAAGCAGTTGACTGAGTAGTCTTGTTTCCGCCCCCGCATTTGCGGGGGCTTATGTTTCTGTCACCGTCGTTCAGCCTGCCACTCCCCGCCACACCATACCAGTTCATGCGTCAGATTAAGCCCATCCAGAAAATGCCCATCATGCGACACCACCAGCAGGGCACCTGCAAAGCCTGCCAGCGCCGCCTCAATGCCCTGCGTGGAGGCCAGATCCAGGTGATTGGTCGGTTCATCAAGCAGCAACAGCTGCGTCGCCTCTTCCCGCCACAGAACGCAGGCCAGCGCCGCTTTTAACCGCTCGCCGCCGCTTAGCTCTGCCAGCGGCAGCATGACTTTATCCGCACCCAACTGTAGCTGTGCCAGACGACTCCGTAGCACGCCCTCCTCCAGCGGTGTGTTATGCAGATTGAGATGGCTGATAACGGACTGCGTCAGATCCAGTTGCGACAAATGCTGGTCAAGATACGCCGTGTTGACAGAGACACGACAGGAGCCAGCGGCAGGCAGGCACTCACCCAGAATCGCTTTCAGCAGCGTGGATTTCCCGCAGCCGTTCGGCCCGCGCAGGGCTACCCGCATCGGCCCATCCATGCGCCAGTTAAGCGCCGGCATTGAGACATACGGCAGCACCAGCTCTTCTAACACCAGCACCTGTTTGCCCTCCGCAATCTGGCTGCCCGGCAGGGTAAACATCACCGGGTTATCCTCTTCGACCCGTTCCCGCGCCTGGTTGACCGCCGCGTTCAATGCATCCTGCTGCTCATGATGCTGTTTGCGCCACGTACCCGGACGCTCCTTTGCTGCGCCTTTGTATTTCACCCGCTCAAACGAGGCGATATTAAGGTTATCCACCGTGCGCAGGGTTTTCGCTGAGCGGCGCAGGCTATCGTCATGCTCTTTCTGCATGCGGCTGCGGGTGCGTTTGCGCTCGGTTGTGGCGTGCTCCAGCGCCGCACGGGCGGCCTGCTGTTCCGCGTCCCGCTGACGCTGATAATCGGCATAATTTCCGCCGTAACTGTGCAAACCGGAAGCGCTGAGTTCCAGTATGCGCGGCACCCGCTCCAGCAACTCACGATCGTGCGAAGCCACCAGCACACCGCCGGAATACCGGGCCAGCTGGGCATAGAACCACTCCCGCCCCTGACGATCGAGGTGGTTGGTGGGTTCATCCAGTAGCAGATAATCCGCATTAGCCACAAACGCACCGCACAGCAGGGCGCGAACCCGCTCGCCGCCGCTCAGTTCGCAGGCCAGCCTGTCAGGGGCAAACGCCGGAAGCTGCGCCTCCCTGAACGCCTCACCCAGCCGTTCGGCGATATCCCAGAAACCGTCCAGGCGCTCCAGATCGTCAGGCTGGTAATCACCGCCGTCGATCCGCGCCCGGGCCGCGAAGATAGCTTCATAACCAAGCAGCTGTGCCAGAGTGGTCTGCGGGGAGATATCGTGCTGTTGCGCAACGTAACTGTGCGTGCCGAAACGTTCGATATGGCCGCTGGCTGGCTTGTCCAGATCGGCCAGCAACCGCAGGAGCCGGGTCTTACCGCTACCGTTGCGGCCAACTAACGCGCAAAGTGAAGGCTCCAGCGAAAGATTCAGCGGACCAAAAAGGGTATCGCCCGTCGCAAACTGACAGGTGACCTGATGCAAAATAAAAGAAGGGGATTGCGCAAAATGAGCCATAAGCACTCCTGAATGAAATCAATAGATCCCCTGCCGACGCGGTGGCGTTTAGCAAGGCTCGAAATTCATCAGTCGTGGTTGTTCATTTTTGGGGGGCGCTCCAGAGGGAGAAAATTAACGGGATTAAGGATAGCGGTAATTTACTGAGCGTTTCAAGGTTAAATTTTCAACTATGCGGTATAAAAAAACCCGCCGAAGCGGGTTTTTAGCACTCACAGTGCCCGTGCAAGCAGAGCGCCGCCGGGCAAAGTGCGCATTACTGCAGCAGAGAAATGTCCGCCACGCGCAGGAACAGCTCGCGCAGTTTTTCGAGCATAGAGAGACGGTTGATACGCAGATCTTTATCTTCTACGTTCACCATCACTTTCTCGAAGAAGGCGTCGATCACTTCGCGCAGTTCAGCCAGTTCTACCAGTGCTTCCTGATAGCGACCTTCTGCGAAGACCGGCTCCAGCTTGTCACGCAGCACCACAACCTGCATCGCCAGGGCGATCTCTTCCGGCTCTTTCAGCGTCGCGGCATTTACACGCTCGTTCAGCTTTTCGTCGGACTTCGCCAGAATGTTGGAGACGCGCTTGTTAGCCGCAGCCAGCGCAGATGCCGCTTCCAGAGTACGGAAGTGGGACACGGCCTTCATACGGGCATCGAAATCGGCCGGACGGGTTGGACGACGCGCCAGCACCGCCTGAATGGTGTCAACAGCGAAGCCTTCGTCCTGATACCAGGCGCGGAAACGACCGAGCATGAAGTCGATCACTTCATCCACCACTTTCGCGTTGGTCAGCTTGTCGCCATACAGACGCACCGCTTCTTCGGTGAGCGTTTGCAGGTCAAGGTTCAGGTTCTTCTCAACGATGATGCGCAGCACGCCCAGCGCAGCACGACGCAGCGCAAACGGGTCTTTGTCGCCTTTCGGATGCTGACCGATACCGAAGATACCCGCCAGGGTGTCCATCTTATCGGCGATCGCGACGGCGCAGGCGACCGGGTTAGACGGCAGATCGTCACCGGCAAAGCGCGGCTGATACTGCTCGTTCAGGGCCACGGCCACATCTTCCGCTTCGCCATCGTGGCGCGCGTAGTGCATGCCCATCACACCCTGGGTGTCGGTAAATTCAAACACCATGTTGGTCATCAGGTCGCATTTAGAGAGCAGGCCTGCACGGGTGGCGTGATTCACGTCGGCACCAATTTCACGGGCGATCCAGCCGGACAGCTCCGCGATACGGTCGGTCTTGTCGCGCAGCGTACCCAGCTGTTGCTGGAACAGCACGGTCTGCAAGCGCGGCAGGTGATCTTCCAGACGCTTTTTACGGTCGGTATTAAAGAAGAACTCGGCATCTGCCAGACGTGGACGCACCACTTTCTCGTTACCCGAGATAATCTGGATCGGATCTTTCGATTCGATGTTCGCCACGAAGATGAAGTTCGGCAGCAGTTTGCCGTCGTTGGCATAGACCGGGAAGTACTTCTGGTCGCCCTTCATGGTGTGAACCAGTGCTTCTGCCGGAACGGCCAGGAATTTCTCTTCGAACTTCGCGGTCAGCACGACCGGCCATTCCACCAGCGAGGTGACTTCTTCCAGCAGGCTGTCGCTCAGATCAGCGTTACCGCCAATCTTACGTGCCGCTTCTTCCGCATCCGCTTTAATACGGGCTTTACGCTGTTCGTAGTCAGCAATGACTTTACCGCGCTCCAGCAGGATCTGCGGATACTGGTCGGCATTGTCGATGGTGAACTCTGGCTCGCCCATAAAGCGGTGGCCACGGATCACGCGATCGGACGCAACACCCAGAATGGTGGCAGGAATAACGGTATCGCCCAGCAGCAGGGTCACGGTGTGAACCGGACGCACAAAGTGCACGTCGCTTGCGCCCCAGCGCATCAGCTTTGGAATAGGCAGTTTAGCCAGCGAGGTGGCAATCATGTTTGGCAGCAGCGCTTCGGCGCTTTCGCCTTTCACATGGGCGCGATAGAGCAGCCACTCGCCTTTGTCGGTGGTCAGGCGTTCGGCCTGGTCAACGGTGATCCCGCAACCACGCGCCCAGCCTTCTGCCGCTTTGCTCGGCTTGCCTTCGGCATCGAATGCCTGCGCAATGGCCGGGCCGCGCTTTTCAACTTCGCGATCGGGCTGGGATGCCGCCAGGCTTGCCACTTTCAGCGCCAGACGGCGCGGAGCAGCAAACCACTCGATTTTACCGTGTGCGAGGCCAGCGTTATCCAGCTCGGCAGTCACGTTCGCAGCAAAGGACTCCGCCAGGCTGCGCAGGGCTTTTGGTGGCAGCTCTTCGGTGCCAATTTCCACCAGGAAAGTTTTCTCAGACATGGCCGCCTCTTATTTGTTTCGGTTGCACATCGGGAAGCCAAGGGCTTCACGGGACGCATAGTAAGCTTCTGCAACGGCTTTGGTCAGGGTACGAATACGCAGAATGTAGCGCTGACGTTCAGTCACGGAGATGGCTTTGCGGGCGTCCAGCAGGTTGAAGCTGTGGGCGGCCTTCAGAATACGCTCGTAGGCTGGCAGCGGCAGCGGAGTCTCCAGCGCCAGCAGCTGCTGGGCTTCTTTCTCGTACTGCTCGAAGCAGGTGAACAGGAAGTCCACATCCGCGTATTCGAAGTTATAGGTGGATTGCTCTACTTCGTTCTGATGGAACACGTCGCCGTAGGTGGTTTTACCCAGCGGGCCGTCGCTCCAGACCAGGTCGTAAACGCTGTCTACGCCCTGAATGTACATAGCCAGACGTTCCAGACCGTAGGTGATCTCACCGGTGATCGGTTTACATTCCAGACCGCCAACCTGCTGGAAGTAGGTGAACTGCGTCACTTCCATGCCGTTCAGCCACACTTCCCAACCCAGACCCCAGGCACCCAGCGTTGGGTTTTCCCAGTTATCTTCCACGAAACGAATGTCGTGAATGGTCGGATCCATACCCAGCTCTTTCAGCGACCCGAGATACAGCTCCTGGATATTGTCCGGGGAAGGCTTAATCACCACCTGGAACTGATAGTAGTGCTGTAAGCGGTTCGGGTTTTCACCGTAGCGACCATCGGTCGGACGGCGGGATGGCTGCACATAGGCAGTCGCCATTGGCTCTGGCCCCAGCGCGCGCAGGCTGGTCATTGGGTGTGAGGTGCCGGCGCCAACTTCCATGTCCAGTGGTTGAACAATGGTGCAGCCCTGGCGAGCCCAGTAATCCTGTAAGGTCAGGATCAGGCCCTGGAAGGTCTTAGTATCAAACTTTTGCATAGTATTTCGTGCTGGATACGTGTGGTTTTGAATGGAGGGGATCAGTATACCCGTCGGATGCAAGATATACAGTACGAAACGGGGTTGTTTAGGGAAAATTGGGAAATAAGCATAGCTGACAACGCACTCAAGGCGCAGCCAGCTCATCACGCGGCGGTCTTAACGCATCGAAAGGTGTAAAAAACGGCCCTCTGCGTCAAAAGAACAGATGAAACTCTCATTGCGGGCAGTGAAACCCTGCAGTTCATAGCTTCCCTGGAACTGTTCGAATGCGGTGACGTCGATTTTTTGCGCACCGGTATTATAGCGCTGAGCCGCCCGATCCTTACACAGCTGCTCCATGTCCAGCGAACGTACCGGACTGACTTTATTCGTTTGTGCTTGTTGCGTCGGCGCCGTCTCCTGAGCCACGCAGCCAGCCAGTAACGCAGGCAGCAAAACCCACATTGCACGCATCATCATTTTTATTACCGCCCTGCACTGTGGCTGTTATTTTTAAACTCTAAACTTTATAGATTATCGCCCGGCATTCTGCGAATCTCACCGCCCCGGCACAAGCAGGGCGATGCAAACTCAGAATTTTCCAGTGAGCGTCTTTAGCAATACCACAGTCAGACTCTTTTTAATGCGTAAACAGAGGGATAGATGCAGGAAAAAATTAACTGGATTGATAATCTGCGGGGAATTGCCTGTTTAATGGTGGTAATGATCCATACCACGACCTGGTATATCACCAATGCCGCAAGCGTCAGCCTCGTTAACTGGGATATTGCTAACGTTCTCAACTCCGCCTCGCGCGTGAGCGTGCCGCTGTTTTTCATGATCTCCGGCTATCTCTTTTTTGGCGAGCGCAGCGCGCAGCCGCGCCACTTTTTACGCATCGGTCTGTGTTTGCTCTTTTACAGCACCGTGGCGTTCCTCTATATCGTGCTGTTTACTTCGATTAACAGTGAGCTGTCCCTGAAATACCTGCTGCAAAAGCCGGTGTTCTATCACCTGTGGTTTTTCTTCGCCATTATTGTCATTTATCTGCTCTCTCCGCTGCTGCAGGTAAAAATCGCGAACGGCAAAATGCTGCTGGCGCTGATGATCGTGATTGGCATCGTGGCCAACCCGAACACCGTCTCGCAAAAGATTGATGGTTTTGAATGGCTGCCGATCAACCTGTATATCAACGGCGACACTTTCTATTACGTGCTATACGGCATGCTGGGCCGCGCCCTTGGAATGATGGACACCCGCAAACGCTGGCTGAATAGTATTTGCGCCGCGCTGTTTATTGCTGCGGTCGCCATTATCTCCCGCGGGACGCTGCATGAGCTGCAGTGGCGCGGCACCTTCGCCGATACCTGGTATCTCTACTGCGGCCCGATGGTCTTTATCTGCGCAATTTCACTCTTTACCCTGGTGAAAAACACGCTCAATACGCGCCCCCTGCCGCTGCTGGGGTTAATTTCACGTAACTCGCTGGGGATCTACGGCTTTCATGCGCTGGTGATCCACGCGCTGCGAACGCGAGGCGTGGAGTTAAAGAGCTGGCCGTTGCTGGATATCGTCTGGATCTTCTCGGCCACGCTGGTGGTCAGTCTGCTGTTGTCGATGCTGTTGCAGCGGATTGATACGCGCAGGTTTGTGAGCTAAGCGTGGCTGCTTGCCCGGCGGTGCTTCGCTTGCCGGGCCTGCAAACCACCAGGCGCTATTTCAGTCGTTCTCTTTTTGTTCTGCAATCACATCAGAAGAGGCCTGTCCCGCACTATCCCGCACGTTTTTCTGCACTGCCACCGCACCAAACAAGCTCAAAAAGAAGGCAAGGCCATAAAAGCCCTTCTCGCTCAGCAACAGGGTGGCATTCCATAGACCCACCACTAAAAGCGCAACGGCGATAATAAATGCTGTCAGGCACGTCATATAGTAGAGCGATGTCGTCGGGATACCTTCATATCTGTCACGAACGGTTTTCTGATAAGAGGCTGCGGAAAACAAGCCAAGGATGATGACCGCAAAGTAATATCCTTTCTCGTTGAGTTGCATATCTGCGTTCCATAAGCCGACCAGATAACTGATGATGCCACCAAGAAGAGCAAGCCAGGATACGGCGTTAAAAGCGGGGGAGTTATTTGTCACGTTTCTTTCCATTTTTACGTCAACCTCACCAATGAAACTGAACAAGCCATTATGGGTGAAGTCTTACGATCCCCTGTCTGGAAGGACGTGGAGAGACATCAATTCAGAAAAAAACCATATTGATGATTAATTTTCTACACATCAGATAGTTAGAAAATGAATGCTTATGGCTACCCGGCAGATGCAATCTACCGGGCAAGCGACTTAAGACATCAGCGGCAGAAGCTGCTGATAGATCTTGCGGAACACTTCACGTTGCTCAACATAGCGGGCATGACGCCCGGCATCCGGGGTGTGCTGTTGTTCCAGCGTCAGCTGTGGCAGCAGTGCGGATAAGGGTTTATCCGGGTTCACCGCGATCTGCGCCAGCCGCGCCGCGCCCAGTGCAGGCCCGACGTCGCCGCCGGTACGGTAATCCAGCTGCAGCCCACTGATATCCGCCAGCATCTGACGCCAGTAAGGGCTGCGCGCCCCGCCGCCGATCAGCGTAATGCTGGTGGGTTTAAGGCCGCACTCATGCACAACATCCATCCCATCGGCCAGGGCATAACCCACACCTTCCAGCACCGCACGCGCCAGTTCGGCCGGGCCATGCTGATGGGTTAAGCCAAAGAACACCCCTTTTGCCTGCGGATTGTTATGCGGCGTGCGCTCGCCGGAAAGATAGGGTAAGAACCAGAGGGTGCCTGCGTTTTCATCGGCCTGCTGCGCGGCATCAAGCAGGGCCGGAACGCTGCCTAATCCGGTCAGTTTTGCCGCCCAGTCCAGGCAGGACGCCGCGCTGAGCATCACCGACATCAGGTGCCATTTGCCGGGTAATGCATGGCAGAAGCTGTGCACCGCGCTGTCAGGGTTACTGCGATAACCGTCACTCACGGCAAAGTAGACCCCGGAGGTGCCCAGCGACAGCATCGCCTGCCCGGCATCCGCCATCCCCACGCCAACCGCCCCCGCGGCGTTATCTCCGCCCCCCGCCACGACCGGCACGGCTGGCATGTTCCACTGCTGTGCGACTGACGGCAGCAGCGTACCCGTTAGCTCACAGCCTTCGAACAGCGCGGGCATATGGTTGCGGGTGAGATGGCAGGCGTCGAGCATCGTCTCGCTCCAGTCGCGTTTTGCCACGTCGAGCCACATGGTGCCTGCCGCATCGGACATATCGCTGGCGAACTCACCGGTCATCCGCAGACGCAAATAATCTTTTGGCAGCAGCACCTTCGCCACCTGGCTAAAAATCTCGGGCTCATGACGCTGAACCCATAGCAATTTTGGTGCGGTAAAGCCCGGCATCATCAGGTTGCCGGTGATCTCTCGCGAGGTTGGCACGCGTTCTTCCAGGAGAGCGCACTCTTCACCGCAGCGGCCATCGTTCCATAAAATCGCCGGGCGCAACACGCGGTTGTCCTTGTCCAGCAGCGTGGCGCCGTGCATCTGTCCGGCAATCCCCAGGGCTTTGACCTCTCCCAAAGAGTGCTGCTCGCCCAGCGCCTTCAGGGCGCGATCCGTTGCTAACCACCAGGCTTCAGGATCCTGTTCAGACCAGAGCGGGTGTGGCCGTGAAACGTGCAGCTTTTCTGTTCGCGTTGCCAGCACCTCGCCCTGTTCATTTAACAGAATGGCTTTCACACCCGATGTGCCAAGATCGATCCCGATATACATATCGTGGGTTCCTTAAAAAGTGTAGGCCGGGCAAGCATAGCGCCGCCCGGCGATACCCATTACTTATCGAACAGGTAATGATTCACCAGGTTTTCCAGCAGCTCCTGATGGCCACTCTGGTGCTGCGGCGCCAGATTATGCTGTTCAGCGTACTTCGCCAGCTCCGTCAGCGATAACTGGCCTTTCAAAATTTGCTGGCCCAGCTCACTGTTCCAGCCGCCGTAGCGTTTCGCCACGCGCTTATCCAGCTCGCCATCTTCAATCATGCGGGCTGCCACTTTCAGCGACAGCGCCATCGTGTCCATCGCGCCAATATGACCATAGAACAGGTCGTATTTATCGGTACTTTGACGACGCACTTTGGCGTCAAAGTTCAGGCCGCCAGTAGTGAAACCACCCGCTTTGATGATTTCGTACATGATGAGCGCGTTTTCTTCCACGCTGACCGGGAACTGATCGGTGTCCCAGCCCAGCTGCGGATCGCCGCGGTTGGCATCCACGGAGCCGAAAATGCCCAGCGCGATGGCGGAAGCGATCTCGTGGTGGAACGAGTGGCCAGCCAGGGTCGCGTGGTTGGCTTCGATATTCACTTTGATCTCTTTTTCCAGCCCGAACTGCTTCAGGAAACCGTATACCGTGGCCACGTCGTAATCGTACTGATGCTTGGTTGGCTCTTGCGGTTTCGGCTCAATCAGCAATGTGCCCTGGAAACCAATTTTGTGTTTATGTTCCACCACCATCTGCATGAAGCGGCCAATCTGCTCGCGTTCCTGACGTAAATCGGTGTTGAGCAGCGTTTCGTAGCCCTCGCGCCCGCCCCACAGAACGTAGTTTTCACCGCCCAGTTGATGCGTCGCGTTCATCGCCGTCACCACCTGGGTAGCCGCCCAGCTGAACACTTCAGGATCCGGGTTAGTGGCAGCTCCTGCGCCATAACGCGGATGGGTAAAGCAGTTGGCAGTGCCCCACAGTAGCTTCACGCCGCTCTGCTGCTGTTTTTCCGCCAGCACATCGACCATCTGCGCGAAGTTATTCAGGTACTCTTTCAGCGACGCGCCTTCCGGGGAGACGTCCACATCGTGGAAGCAGTAGTACGGCACATTCAGCTTATGGAAGAACTCAAAGGCGACGTCCGCTTTGCGCTTCGCCAGCTCCAGCGCATCGCCCGGCTGCTGCCAAGGGCGGTCGAATGAACCTACGCCAAACATATCGGCCCCGCTCCAGCAGAAGGTATGCCAGTAGCAGGCGGCGAAACGCAGGTGATCTTCCATGCGCTTACCCAACACCAGCTCGTCCGGGTTGTAATGACGAAACGCTAAAGGATTGGAGGATTTCGGGCCTTCATAACGAACGCGATCGAGTTGATCGAAATAAGCTTGCATAGTGAGCTCCATAATCAGGGATGCGGCAAAAAGAAGATACTGGAGTAATACTGAATAGTGATCGCAAGTTGCTCAATTACGTTATTTCACTCTGCTATTGAGAGAATGCACAAACGTGCGCTGGCTCGCAAAATTAATTTGCAGTCAAACGAAATCTACAGCGTAAATTCCAGAATCATGTGTAATTAATAAGTTATGTAATTTAAAATCAGATCGCGGTCATAAATTCGCAAATAAACCAAATATCATAACGAGAAGATAAAAATCTGTAATTGCCAGTCTGCCATTCCCCGTTAAGAATTTGCTACGTCTCTTGCAATGATTGTTTCTTTTATCTCAGCAACCTAACTCTACAAAAGGCAATACAATTATGAAGATAAAGAACCTGTGCCTCACTCTTTGTGCATCGCTGCTACTGGCGAGTACGGCGAGTCATGCAAAAGAAGTCAAAATCGGCATGGCGATTGATGACCTCCGTCTGGAGCGCTGGCAAAAAGACCGCGATATTTTTGTCAATAAGGCAGAAGCATTAGGTGCAAAAGTTTTTGTACAATCTGCCAATGGCAATGAAGAGACCCAAATGTCGCAAATCGAAAATATGATAAACCGCGGCGTCGACGTGTTGGTTATTATTCCGTATAACGGTCAGGTTTTAAGTAACGTGGTGAAAGAAGCCAAACGCGAAGGCATTAAAGTGCTGGCCTATGACCGTATGATTAATAACGCCGACATCGATTATTATATTTCTTTCGACAATGAAAAAGTCGGTGAATTACAGGCGCAAAGCCTGGTGGCGAAAGTGCCGCAGGGCAATTATTTCCTGATGGGCGGCTCACCGGTGGACAACAACGCCAAATTATTCCGCGCCGGACAGATGAAAGTGCTGAAGCCTTATATTGATGAGGGCAAAATCAAGGTCGTGGGCGACCAGTGGGCGGATGGCTGGCTGCCAGAAAATGCGCTGAAAATCATGGAAAACGCCTTAACTGCCAACAATAACAAAATTGACGCCGTCGTCGCGTCCAACGATGCCACCGCAGGCGGCGCTATCCAGGCACTCAGCGCCCAGGGCCTGGCTGGGAAAGTCGCGATCTCCGGGCAGGATGCAGACCTTGCCGGGGTGAAACGGATTGTGGCAGGCACCCAGACCATGACGGTCTATAAACCGATCACTGAGCTGGCCACCAACGCCGCGGAAATCGCCGTTGAGCTGGGCAATGGCCAACAGCCTAAAGCCGACGCCAGCTTAAACAACGGCCTGAAAGATGTGCCGTCCCGACTGCTGACCCCTATCGAAGTCAATAAAGAGAACATTGACGCCACCGTAGTTAAAGACGGTTTCCACAAAAAGAGCGAACTGTAATCCATCATCGCCCCTGCCTGGCGGGGGCGTATCGACTTGTTCTGTTTTCCTTCGGGTCATGTGGGGCAGTTATGGCTTATCTCCTTGAAATGAAAAGTATCACTAAGGCGTTTGGCGCGGTGAAGGCCGTGGATAACGTCAGCCTGCGCTTAAATCCCGGCGAGATCGTCTCGCTGTGCGGTGAAAATGGCTCCGGCAAATCGACCTTAATGAAGGTGCTGTGCGGTATTTACCCTCACGGCAGTTATGACGGCGAAATTGTGTTTGCTGGCGAAACCCTGCAGGCCACGCACATCCGCGACACCGAACGCAAAGGCATCGCCATCATTCACCAGGAACTGGCGCTGGTGAAGCACCTGACCGTGCTGGAGAACATTTTTCTCGGTGCCGAGATCACCCGTCACGGGGTGCTGGATTACGACACCATGACCCTGCGCTGCGAAAAGCTGCTGGCGCAGGTGAGCCTGGCGATCTCCCCTGACACCCGGGTGGGCGATCTTGGTTTGGGGCAGCAGCAACTGGTGGAGATTGCCAAAGCGTTGAACAAACAGGTGCGGCTGCTGATCCTCGATGAGCCGACCGCGTCGCTGACGGAACAGGAAACCGCGGTATTGCTGGACATCATTCGTGACCTGCAACACCACGGTATTGCCTGCATTTACATCTCCCATAAGCTCAACGAAGTGAAAGCCATTTCGGACACGGTCTGTGTCATTCGCGACGGGCAGCATATCGGCACCCGCGAAGCGCAGGGGATGAGCGAGGACGATATCATTACCATGATGGTAGGCCGCGAGCTGACCGCGCTCTACCCTGGCGAACAGCATACCCTCGGGGAAGAGATCCTGCGGGTGGAACACCTTACCGCCTGGCATCCGGTTAATCGCCATATCAAGCGGGTGAATGACGTCTCTTTTTCCCTGCATCGGGGTGAAATCCTGGGCGTCGCCGGGTTGGTCGGCGCGGGACGCACGGAGGCGGTACAGTGCCTGTTCGGGGTCTGGCCCGGGCGCTGGGAAGGCAGCATCTTTATTGACGGGAAGCCGGTCGAGATCAAAAACTGTCAGCAGGCCATTGCCCAGGGTATCGCGATGGTGCCGGAAGATCGTAAAAAAGACGGCATCGTGCCGGTGATGGCGGTGGGTAAAAATATCACTCTCGCCGCATTGGATCAGTTCAGCGGTAAGCTGAGCAGTCTGGACGACGCCGCCGAACAGCACTGTATTTTACAGTCCCTGCAACGCCTGAAGGTCAAAACATCCTCCCCGGATCTCGCCATTGGCCGTCTGAGCGGCGGCAATCAGCAGAAGGCGATTCTCGCCCGCTGCCTGTTACTCAACCCGCGCATCCTCATCCTTGATGAACCCACTCGCGGGATAGATATCGGTGCGAAATACGAAATCTACAAGCTGATCAACCAGCTGGTCCAGCAGGGTATCGCGGTGATCGTGATCTCCTCGGAACTGCCTGAAGTGCTGGGCCTGAGTGACCGGGTGCTGGTGATGCACGAAGGAAAACTGAAAGCCAACCTGAACAACCAGAACCTGACGCAGGAACAGGTGATGGAAGCCGCATTGAGGAGCGAACGCCATGTCGAAAAGCAATCCATCTGAATTAAAAGCCACGGCGCCTGCACCGGGTCTGTTTTCTGGGTTAAAAGCGCTTAATCTGCAGGTGTTTGTGATGATTGCCGCCATTGTGGTGATCATGATGTTCTTCACCTGGACAACCGATGGCTCGTATCTCAGCGCCCGTAACGTCTCCAACCTGCTACGTCAGACCGCCATTACCGGCATTCTGGCGGTAGGGATGGTGTTCGTCATTATCTCGGCGGAGATCGATCTCTCTGTAGGCTCAATGATGGGTCTGCTCGGCGGGCTGGCGGCCATTTTCGACGTCTGGCTTGGCTGGCCGCTGCCGCTTACAATCGTCGTGACCTTGATCCTCGGTTTACTGCTCGGCACCTGGAACGGTTGGTGGGTGGCCTATCGCAAAGTGCCGTCGTTTATTGTCACCCTGGCGGGAATGCTGGCCTTCCGCGGCATCCTGATTGGCGTGACCAACGGCACCACCGTCTCCCCTACCAGCGCCTCCATGTCGCAGATCGGTCAAAGCTATCTCTCCGGCGGGGTCGGTTTTAGCCTTGGCGCGATTGGCCTGATGGCCTTTGTTGCCTGGCAGTGGCGTAGCAGAATGCGTCGTCAGACCTTAGGGTTAGCCACGGCGCCGTCCACTGCGGTTGTTGGACGCCAGGCGCTGACGGCGGTGATTGTTCTTGGGGCCATCTGGTTGCTGAACGACTATCGCGGTGTGCCGACACCGGTGCTGCTGCTGGTTCTGTTGATGCTGGCTGGCATGTTTATGGCTACCCGCACAGCTTTTGGCCGCCGCATTTATGCCATTGGCGGCAACCTCGAAGCCGCACGCCTGTCCGGGATCAACGTTGAGCGCACCAAGCTTGCCGTCTTTGCCATTAATGGTTTGATGGTCGCTGTGGCGGGTCTGATCTTAAGCTCGCGCCTGGGGGCCGGTTCGCCGTCGGCGGGGAACATTGCCGAACTCGATGCCATCGCCGCCTGCGTCATTGGCGGCACCAGTCTGGCAGGGGGGATCGGCAGCGTGGCCGGGGCGGTGATGGGTGCCTTTATTATGGCTTCGCTGGATAACGGAATGAGTATGATGGACGTCCCGACATTCTGGCAGTATATCGTTAAGGGTGCCATTTTGTTGCTGGCGGTATGGATGGACTCCGCCACTAAAAGGCGCGCCTGAGGATGCTTTATCATTTGTTATTGATTCTGGAAGAAGAGCGCCATGTTTGAGAAGCGTCACCGCATTACGTTGTTATTCAATGCCAATAAAGCCTATGACCGCCAGGTTGTAGAAGGTGTGGGTGAATACTTGCAGGCGTCGCAGTCCGAATGGGATATCTTCATTGAGGAAGATTTCCGCACGCGGACTGACAACATCAAAGACTGGCTGGGCGACGGCGTTATCGCAGATTTTGATGATGCTGTTATCCAGCAGTTGCTGGTCGATGTCGACGTTCCCATCGTCGGCGTCGGCGGCTCCTACCACAAGCCGGAAAATTACCCCCCCGTTCACTATATCGCGACCGACAATCACGCTCTGGTGCAGAGCGCGTTTCTCCATCTGAAAGAGAAAGGCGTGCACCGCTTCGCCTTTTATGGCCTGCCCGTTTCCAGCGGCAAGGGCTGGGCGGCGGAACGTGAATATGCCTTCTGCCAGCTGGTGGCAAAGGAGAAATATCGCGGCGTGGTTTACCAGGGCCTGGAAACCGCACCGGAAAACTGGCAGCACGCCCAGAACCGTCTCGCCGACTGGCTGCAAACTCTGCCGCCACAAACCGGCATTATCGCCGTGACCGATGCCCGCGCCCGGCATGTGCTCCAGGTTTGCGAACATCTGCACATTCCGGTGCCGGAAAAGCTGTGCGTTATTGGTATCGATAATGAAGAGCTGACGCGATACCTGTCACGGGTGGCGCTGTCGTCGGTGGCACAGGGAACCCGTCAGATGGGTTATCAGGCCGCCAAGCTGCTGCACCGTCTGTTGGATAACGAAAACTTGCCCCTGCAGCGCCTGCTGGTGCCGCCGGTACGCGTTGTGGAGCGGCGCTCAACCGACTACCGCTCACTGAACGATCCGGCAGTGATTCAGGCGATGCACTACATTCGTAACCACGCCTGCAAAGGCATTAAAGTGGACCAGGTGTTGGATGCAGTAGGGATTTCGCGTTCAAATCTGGAGAAGCGTTTTAAGGAAGAGGTGGGCGAGACGATCCATGCGGTTATTCACGCTGAAAAGCTGGAGAAAGCCCGCAGCCTGCTGATTTCAACCTCGCTTTCCATTCACGAGATTTCACAGATGTGCGGTTATCCGTCGCTGCAGTATTTCTATTCGGTATTTAAAAAAGAGTATGACACCACGCCGAAAGAGTATCGCGATCGCTACAGTGAAGTGTTGGTTTAAATAAAAAAGGCCTTCCGTAAGGAAGGCTTTTTTTTACTATTACATATGGGCGGCAATTAAACGCTGGTTATCCTGGTACATCGCAAACAGATAATTGTTATAGCGTTGTCCCTGAGTTGAGTAACCTTTCAGCTTATGGATCATGGTGCTTGCCGTCACTTCCTGGTCTGCTTTACGCAATTGTGCGCGCGACTTACGGAAAGATTTATAAGCCGGATGCGTGTTCAGGTTAACAACATACGCATTCACGGAATCTTTTACCGATTCAAATTGTGAGTAGCCTTTCACTTTGCCCGGTGCATTATTACAACGCCCTTTCGCACATTTCATGCCGAAGAGGTTGTTATTACTGCGGGCCAGTTTCGAGGTACCCCAGCCACTTTCGGCGGCTGCCATAGTTGCGACCATGCTGCCTGGAATAATATCTACGCGCTCTAACAGAGCGTTCCACGGCACACGGCGCGTGTTTCCGTTCCAGCTCACTTTATAGCGTTTTGAAATTTCTTTCAGACGCGTGCGTTCAGATGGCGACCAGCGGCTATCGTACTGTTTGGAGATCAACCAGTTACGATCCGCAGTAATCGCGGCATTTTGACTTGTAATGTAAGGCATTACCGTCCGGAGAAACGCTTTTTTCCTTGGTGTCCCGGAAGGGTATTTTCGCAAATCAGGAAGTGAACTACTCTTTGCACTATTGCGAGAATACTCTTGTTTACTGCTAACCTTACTACTTGTCGTCTTTATGACGTGGGCCTTCTTACTCGTTGTATCTGTGTGCGTCTTCGCAAGCACCTCACCAGAAATAGCCATGGTGAGTAACATGAGTATCGCGGCCCCATATCGTCGAATGGGAGTCGATATCATTAGGTCTCCTGGTCGGATAGAAACATTCCAACACCTTATTTTTTTCGTAAAATGAGAGGCGAATCTCAGATCCTAGCAAAAATAGACGAGAAGAGCATTCAAAGAAATAGTCTAAATCCGAAACCCTGTCACCTGGAAATCGCTCGCTTAAGCATCATTTTCACCAAAACGTGCTCAATATCGCAGTTAAACAGCCAGATAAGCGTGAGATCACTCACCCTCATCGCTCCTCCCTGCGCGATAGCGCCAGGGGATGAGTTAGCCCTCTACAATAGATGGCAAACTGAACAAAATGCTGTGACAGGAAACCGGTATGAAACGTTCCGCTCTCGCTCTTCTTCTCTTGCCTGCCATGGCCAGCGCCGACTGGTCAGCGCCGGGTTTTCCAGCCTTTACCGCCGAAGGTTCGGGGGTATTCACGGCACAGGCAAAGCTGACGAAGGGTACCCGCCCGCTGACATTGAGTTTTGACAAGGCGTGCTGGCAGCCCACAAAGGCGATAAAACTCAATGAGATGATGTCACTCAAGCCTTGTGAAGGCGATCCGGTGCAGTGGCGCCTGTTTCGCGATGGCGATTATCAGGCGCGGATTGATACCCGCTCCGGCACACCCACACTGATGCTGACCGTCGCCAGCGAGAGCGAAAAGGCGGTGACCCGCGTGGTACGCCAGTGTCCGAAATGGGACGGCAATCCCTTAACGCTCGACGTCAGCAGCACCTTCCCGGAAGGGAGCGTGGTCCGTGATTTTTACAGCAAACAGACCGCCACGGTGCAACAGGGCAAAATCACCCTGCAACCCGCGCCGGGCAGCAATGGCCTGTTGTTACTGGAGCGTGCAGAGACGGATAAACCCGCCCCGTTCAGCTGGCAAAACGCCACCGTCTATTTTGTCCTGACCGACCGGTTTGTGAATGGCGATCCGGGCAACGACAACAGCTACGGACGCCATAAAGATGGTATGCAGGAGATCGGCACCTTTCACGGCGGCGACCTCAAAGGTCTCACCAGCAAACTGGATTACCTGCAACAGCTCGGCGTCAACGCCCTGTGGATCAGCTCGCCGCTGGAGCAGATCCACGGTTGGGTCGGCGGCGGCACCAAGGGTGACTTCCCCCATTATGCCTATCACGGCTACTACACCCAGGATTGGACCCGGCTTGATGCCAACATGGGCACAGAAGACGATTTACGCCATCTGGTGGATGAAGCCCATCGCCGGGGGATCCGCATCCTGTTTGACGTGGTGATGAATCACACCGGTTACGCGACCCTGGCAGACATGCAGGAGTACCAGTTCGGCGCCCTCTATCTGCAGGGTGATGAGCTGAAGAAAACCCTGGGTGATCGCTGGACCGACTGGAAGCCTGCCGCCGGGCAGAACTGGCACAGCTTTAACGACTACATTAATTTCAGCGATAAAGCCGCATGGGAAAACTGGTGGGGCAAAAAGTGGATACGCACCGATATTGGCGATTACGACAACCCCGGTTTCGACGATCTGACCATGTCGCTGGCCTTCCTGCCGGATCTGAAAACCGAATCCACCACTCCGTCGGGCTTGCCGAATTTCTATCGCCATAAACCCGACACAGGGGCACAACTCGTCGATGGCTATACGCCCCGGGATTATCTCACCCACTGGCTGAGCCAGTGGGTGCGGGATTACGGGATCGACGGTTTCCGCGTTGATACCGCCAAGCACGTTGAGCTGGCCGGCTGGAAACAGCTGAAAGACCAGGCCAGCGCCGCGCTGGCAGCCTGGAAGCAGGCCAACCCGGAGAAAAAACTCGACGATGCGCCTTTCTGGATGACCGGCGAATCCTGGGGGCACGGGGTAATGCAGAGCGATTACTATCGTCATGGCTTCGATGCGATGATCAATTTTGATTACCAGGAGCAGGCGGCGAAAGCGGTGGAGTGCCTGGCCGACATCGACCTCACCTGGCAGCAGATGGCGGAAAAGCTGCAGGGCTTTAACGTCCTGAGCTATCTCTCCTCCCACGATACCCGCCTGTTCCGCGAGGGCGATCAACGTGCGGCAGAGCTGCTGTTACTGGCTCCGGGCAGCGTACAGATATTTTATGGCGATGAATCCGCGCGGCCCTTTGGCCCAACCGGCTCCGATCCGCTACAGGGGACGCGCTCCGACATGAACTGGCAGGATATCAGCGGTTCACAGGCGGCGACCGTTGCCCACTGGCAGCGGCTCGGACAGTTCCGCGCCCGCCATCCGGCGGTAGGGGAAGGCACGCAAACCACGCTGACGATGCCTCAGGGCTACGGCTTTGTTCGTGAACATCAGGGCGACAAAGTGATGGTGGTCTGGGCGGGTAATCGCTAGCGTCTACCTGTGCCCCCTCTTCCTCACGGGAGAGGGGGCCGATCGTGGAAAGCGTTTTGTCGGGATGACGCAGCCCGGCGGGCAGTGAAGCACAGGATTATTCGCTGCCTGATGGCAAACTAATAACACAAAACCGCACTTCCCCGTTTCCACGCTGATTTGCACCCACGCAGTTGTAGGGTTATGGTGAGCCACACTTAGAATAGGCTCGACAGAACACCTGCTATGACTTTTTCACTTTTCGGCGACAAATTCACCCGCCATTCAGGCATTACCCGCCTGATGGAGGATCTCAACGACGGGCTGCGCACACCGGGCGCCATCATGCTCGGCGGCGGTAACCCGGCACAAATTCCAGAGATGAACGCCTATTTTCAGACGCTCCTCGCTGACATGCTGGAAAATGGCAAAGCCACTGATGCGCTGTGCAATTATGACGGCCCACAAGGGAAAACCGAGCTGCTCGCCGCACTGGCGGAGATGCTGCGCGACACCCTCGGCTGGGAGATTGAACCACAGAATATTGCACTGACAAACGGCAGCCAGAGCGCGTTTTTCTACTTATTTAACCTCTTCGCGGGCCGACGTGCCGACGGCACCACTAAAAAAGTGCTCTTCCCGCTGACGCCGGAGTACATCGGTTATGCCGACTCCGGTCTTGAGGACGACCTTTTCGTCTCCGCGCGCCCTAACATTGAGCTGCTACCGGAAGGCCAGTTCAAATATCACGTCGATTTTGAGCATCTGCATATTGGTGAAGAGACGGGAATGATCTGCGTCTCGCGTCCGACCAACCCAACCGGGAACGTGATCACTGACGAAGAGCTGATGAAGCTGGATGTGCTGGCTAACCAGCACGGCATTCCGCTGGTGATTGATAACGCTTATGGCGTGCCCTTCCCGGGCATCATCTTCAGCGAAGCACGCCCGCTGTGGAACCCGAACATTGTTCTGTGCATGAGCCTGTCCAAACTGGGGCTGCCGGGCAGCCGCTGCGGGATCATCATCGCCAATGAGAAAATCATCACCGCCATCACCAATATGAACGGCATTATCAGCCTGTCTCCGGGTGGGATTGGCCCGGCAATGATGTGCGAGATGATTAAGCGCAACGATCTGCTGCGCCTGTCCAATGAAGTGATTAAGCCGTTTTACTATCAGCGCGTACAAGAGACGATCGCCACCATCCGCCGCTATTTACCGGAAGATCGCTGCCTGATCCACAAACCTGAAGGGGCGATTTTCCTCTGGCTGTGGTTTAAGGATCTGCCGATCACCACTGAACTGCTGTATCAGCGCCTGAAAAAACGTGGGGTGTTGATGGTGCCAGGAGATTACTTCTTCCCGGGGCTGGATAAACCCTGGCCGCACACTCACCAGTGCATGCGCATGAACTATGTCCCGGACCCGGAAAAAATCGAAGCCGGAGTGAAAATTCTGGCAGAAGAGATCGAGCTTGCCTGGCAGGAAAACGGTCTCTGACGGTTTACGCCAGAAAGCGCAGCCGTTCGGCGCGTAATCTGGCGGGATCGACGCAGCGTAACGCGTAGGTTGGGCAGGCCGCGACACAGGCTGGCCCCTCCTGGCGGTGCGCGCAGCGGTCGCATTTCAGCGCCTGAACCTGTTCAGCATGCCCGGTCACCTGCATCGCCCCGAACGGACAGGCCATCATGCAACTTTTACAGCCGATACAGCGCGCCTGATCTACCTGCCAGACACCCGCCAGTCGCTGAATAGCCTGGGTCGGGCAGACGTTGGCGCAGGGCGCATCCTCACACTGGTGACAGGTGACCGCCGTGGTAAACGTGCCGCCCTTCACCACCCGGATACGCGAAGTAAAGTTGCCAGGCGTAACCGCCGCACAATTCTGATCTTCCTGATGCGACACTACGCAGGCGACTTCGCAGGTGCGACAGCCAATACATTTCGCCGGGTCCGCCATAATAAAGGGATTCATCGCCTGCTCCATCCTGACTCAAAAAGTCAGGTTGCCAGAGTGCCCGGGACGAGCGCTTTGATCAGACAGGGTAAAAGACCTGATTTGTGCGCCCTGCCGTAAAAACTGGCCATCTGCCCCAGAATTCAGCCGGAATTAATATGCTCCTTACAATAGCGTCGTTTCCAGACGGCGGGCGTTAACCCTGTGTGCTTACGAAAGATCTGCCGGAAGTAACCCACGTCGTTAAAACCGCAGCGTGTCGCCACTTCTTTCAACGATACGGCATCGTTGAGTAAGAGCTTTTCGGCGGCCCTGACGCGCTGGCGGTGAATGGCCTCGGTCAGGGTCAAATGGAACACACGGCGAAACACCCGCCCCAGGTAATCCGCGTTGCAGTGCAGCTCTCTGGCCAACGATGAGGTGGAGAGCGGCAGATGAAACTGGGTGCGGATCAGCTGCCGGGCCTTCCACGCCAGGTTTACCCCCGCCTCATCCGGCGGCAGTTCTTGCCCGGCGGCCAGGGAAAGCTGTTGCAGGATCAGCAGCAGAATAAATTCCAGCGCCAGGCTGCGCTGAAGCTTCTCCTGCTCGGTCATAAATTGCCGGAACAGTGCAATCATCGCCTGCGGATCGCCGGTTTTGCCGTGCTGCTGTACCGACAGCAGCGTGCTCCAGGCGGAAGGGGAACTCTGCTCCTCAACCTCAAAATGCAGCCAGTAAAAGCGTAAATCGGCGGGGAAATCCTCTACCCCTTTATGCCGACGATGCGGCCAGAGCAGTAAACTCTCCCCGGCATTGACCTCGAAAACGGTCCCCTCCTCCTGGATCGTTAATGTCCCCTTTTCGACAAAGATGATTTCCCAGGAGTCGAGCTTACGCGCCGGGTGCCGCCCCACGCCCCGGGAGATAAAGAATCCCCCGTTCTGCACTTTAATCGGAAGTGTTATGGATAATTCGAGCATCGCTATTCATTTTCCCGCTATTTATGGACATTTATTGCCGATTTACTCTTGATTATTAACGGTTAATTGTTAATCGCCCGATCTGAATCACATTTTGAGAACAAGGTCGGAATCCTCACCTTTTTATACTTTTCTCTTCCCTTGTTGGCACCAGGGAACAGTGCAAAATTAATCGGGTACCTGACAAAACAACATAAAAAATCCGATAACCCGAGGAGTTACCTCATGACTTCCACTCCGATTACACAGACAGAGATTGCCCAACAGGCCATCAACGATCGCCTCTCGGTGCGAGAAAAAATCGGCTACGGCCTGGGTGATGCGGGCGGGACGGTAATCACCTGTCTGATCATGAATTTTCTTACCTTTTTCTATACCGATGTGTTTGGCTTAACCCCGGCGCTGGTGGGCACGCTCTTTATCGCCCTGCGCATTTTTGACGCCATCTCCGATCCGGTGATGGGGATTATTGCCGACCGTACCCAAAGCCGCTGGGGACGCTTTCGCCCGTGGCAGCTGTGGGTCGCCGTCCCCATTGGTATTATCGGCGTCCTGACCTTCACCGTGCCGGATGCCGGGATGGGGGTCAAAATCGCCTGGGCATTCGGCACCTACCTGCTGCTCTCGGTGGGGTATACCGCCATCAACGTGCCTTACTGCGCGCTCATCAACACCATGACCACCCGCCACAGCGAGGTGCTCTCCTGTCAGTCCTGGCGCTTTGTACTGTGCGGTGTGGCCGGTTTTCTGGTCTCGGTCGGCCTGCCATGGCTGGTTTCGGCACTCGGCCAGGGCAATGTGGCGCAGGGGTATCAGCTCGGTGTGGGAGTGCTGTGCGCCATTGCGGTAGTGATGTTCCTGTGCTGCTTCTTCTGGGTGCGCGAGCGTGTGCCGCTGGCGCTGATGGGCAAGTTCACCCTCAAGGAGCACCTTGCCGGTCTGCGCAAAAACGACCAACTGCTGCTGATGCTGGTGATGTCCTTCCTGCTGATTAACGTCTTTAACATCCGTGGCGGCGGCTACATGTATTTCATCACCTACGTGCTGGAAGGCAGCACCGCCTATACCTCGCTGTTCTTCACCATGGTGACCTTTGCCGCCATTCTCGGAGCGGTGATCGTCAACCTGCTGTCGCGCCGCAGCGATACCGTCAAACTCTACTACTACACCAACCTGGTGCTGGCGGTACTGGCGGCGGGCATGTGGTTCCTGCCCGGCGGCCCGGCGCACCAGACCCTGTGGCTGATCGTTATCCTGGCGAACGGGGTGATCCTTGGCTTTACCCTGCCGCTGCACTTCGCGTTAATGGCCTTTGCCGACGACTACGGCGAGTGGAAAACCGGCGTGCGCTCTTCCGGGATGAACTTCGCCTTTAACCTGTTTTTCATCAAACTGGCCTGGGCATCCAGCGCCGGGATCATCAGCCTGGTGTTCATTTTTGTCGCCTATCAGCCGGGGGCGGGCAACCAGACAGCCGCCTCGCTGCAGGGCATCACCACCATGGAAACCCTGCTACCTGCCCTTTTCCACCTGCTGCTGGCACTGGCGATCCGCAAGTGCCGACTCAATAACCCGATGATGGCGCGCATTGCCACCGACCTGCGCCAGCGTCACGCTCACGCCTGAGGAGAACATGATGTCCATAATGGAACCCGACCTGCACAAACTGAAAATCAGCGACCCGTTTTTGGGCCAGTATCAACAGCTGGTGCGCGATGTGGTTATTCCCTATCAGTGGGACGCCCTGAACGATCGCATCACCGAGGCCGAACCGAGCCATGCGATCGCCAACTTCCGCATTGCGGCAGGCCAGCAGAGCGGAGAGTTTTACGGAATGGTCTTTCAGGATAGCGACGTAGCCAAATGGCTGGAGGCCGTGGCCTGGTCGCTGTGCCAGAAACCCGACGCCGAACTGGAAAAAACCGCCGACGAGGTGATTGAACTGGTGGCCGCCGCGCAGTGCGACGATGGCTACCTGAACACCTATTTCACGGTAAAAGCCCCCGACGAACGCTGGACGAACCTGGCCGAATGCCATGAGTTGTACTGCGCCGGGCACATGATTGAAGCGGGCGTGGCGTATTTCCAGGGCACCGGCAAACGCCGTCTGCTGGAGGTGGTCTGCAAGCTGGCCGACCATATCGACAGCGTGTTTGGCCCTGGCGAGCAGCAGTTACATGGCTATCCCGGCCATCCCGAGATCGAGCTGGCCCTGATGCGCCTGTTCGATGTCACCCAGGAGCCGCGCTATCTGGCGCTGGTGAAATATTTTGTCGAGGAGCGCGGCACCCAGCCGCACTTCTACGACATCGAATATGAAAAGCGCGGAAAAACCTCGTACTGGAACACCTACGGCCCGGCGTGGATGGTGCAGGACAAAGCCTACAGCCAGGCGCATCAGCCGCTGGCCGAGCAGCCCACGGCGATCGGTCATGCGGTGCGCTTCGTCTATCTGATGACCGGCGTGGCGCATCTGGCGCGCCTGAGCCAGGACGAAGGCAAACGTCAGGACTGCCTGCGCCTGTGGAACAATATGGCGCAGCGCCAGCTGTACATTACCGGCGGGATCGGCTCCCAGAGCAGCGGCGAAGCCTTCAGCAGCGATTATGATCTGCCCAACGACACCGTCTATGCCGAAAGCTGTGCCTCCATCGGCCTGATGATGTTTGCCCGGCGGATGCTGGAGATGGAGGCCAACGGCCAGTACGCCGATGTGATGGAGCGGGCGCTGTACAACACCGTTCTGGGCGGTATGGCGCTGGACGGGAAGCACTTCTTCTACGTTAACCCGCTGGAGGTGCATCCGAAATCGCTGGCGTTTAACCATATCTACGATCACGTGAAACCGGTTCGCCAGCGCTGGTTCGGCTGCGCCTGCTGCCCGCCGAATATCGCCCGCGTGCTGACCTCCATCGGTCACTACCTCTATACCGTCCGTGAAGATGCGCTGTTTATTAACCTCTACATCGGCAACAGCATGGCCTTCCCGGTAGGCGACAAAGAATTGCAGGTGCGGATCAGCGGCAACTACCCGTGGCAGGAGCAGGTCACTATCGACATCACGTCGCCGGTGGCGATCGACCACACCCTGGCCCTGCGTCTGCCGGACTGGTGCGATAATCCGCAGCTGACGCTGAATGGCGAAGTCGTTACCGGGGAGGTGCGCGCGGGGTATCTCTACCTGACCCGCCGCTGGCAGGAGGGCGACAGACTGCAGTTAACCCTGCCGATGCCGGTACGCCGGGTATACGGCAATCCGCAGGTGCGCCAGCAGGCCGGGAAAGTGGCGATCCAGCGCGGGCCGCTGGTCTACTGTCTCGAAGAGGCCGATAACGGTGCCGGGCTGCATAACCTGATCCTGCCCGCTGACAGCGAATTTAAGCTTCTGGAAGGCAAAGGGATTTTTGCCCACAAGGTGCTGCTCCAGACCCAGGGTTACACCCGCCATACCGCGAACGCGGAGCAACAGCCGCTGTGGCAGTACGATCGCGCGCCAACCACGCAGCAGGCCCAGACGCTGACCTTTATTCCGTGGTTTAGCTGGGCGAACCGCGGCGAAGGGGAAATGCGCATCTGGATAGATGAGGCAAATTAAAGCCGGACGACGCTGCACATACCTAGCCCGGGAAACGGGTCAGGTATGGGCAGCGCCACCCGGCAGAATTGAGGCTGCCCTCGTCCCTGAGGGCAGATTTTTGGCGAGTTAAAATTTCCAGGAGAGACCGGTCATCAGCATAAAGCTGTCGTCACGGTCGATCATCGGGCTATTTTTCACGTCGTCAGGCAGTACGGTGTAGACTGCGCTGGCGTTTAAATAGAGGTTCTGCGTCAGCCGGTATTTCGCCGCCAGGCCAATATACGGGGTGACCGTGTCGCCCGCGGAATAGGGCTGCAGAGCGCTGCGGCGGGACTCTTTTTCTGAGACGCCGTAGTAGTAATCATTGAAGCTTTCGTCATGGAAGAAGACGCCCACCGACGGCGTCAGGGTCAGGCGCTCCATGCGGATCGGACGGAAGTAAGTCATCTCGCCCATTGTCCCACCGCTTTCGTCCATCGCATCGGCGGCCAGGGCAAACTTCAGGCTCCCCCAGCTTTCGTGGCGGTAGTAGGCTCCGCCCAGCATCACAGAGGCTTTACGCTCATCCAGTTGCTTCATCCCATGGTCGTCGTTATCGTCCGGGTCGAAGTGCAACGGCATCCAGGAGGCGGTCAGGCTCAGTTCGTTTTTGGCATCTTTCCAGACGATCCAGCCGCCGGTGGTCTGGCGCACGTAGACGTACTGGCCTTCGTAGCTCATGAACGGGACTGCGGAGACGTTCTCGTTATAGCCTTTATAAGGTGATTCATTAAAAAATGCGCCAGCGCCAATTGAAAAGTCATCGGCCATTGCGGACGTTGCCGTAAATAAAGCGGCCGCGATGAGGAAATTCTTTTTAAACTTCATTGTTTGCAATCCATTAAATGTCATACGACGCGGCGCATAATAATGGTTACAAAAATGGCGATGCAATGCCGTTATTTGTATAATATTATATATAAATTCATATAGATGGGCGTCAGGCAATGAACAAAATGCAAATCAAGCCACGAGAATTAAAAATCATTTCCGTTATTGCCGCGACCCACAGTATTGGTGATGCTGCCGCGTTATTAGGGATGGCCCAGGCCAACGTCAGTAAATATCTTGCTGATTTCGAAACCCGCGTCGGGCTGAAGGTGTTTGAGCGTACCACCCGCCACCTGGCGCTGACCCAGTTCGGTGAATCATTACTGCCTTTCATCGAGGCATCGCTGAAAAAAAATGAGCAACTCATTAATTTCATTGCTGATTATAAGCACGAAAAACGCGGTAAGGTGACCATCTATGGGCCATCGGGGATCATGTCTTACCTTGCCCGCCAGGTGATTCATGAGATCAAGGATATTGGCGATATCCGTATTAGCCTGAAAACCTACAACCTCGACAGGAATGAATTTTTCGAAGGGGTGACCTTTCCCGACGATTGCGATATTTTAATTACCTATGCCCAACCCAAAGATGAAAACCTGGTCGCCACCACCTTAACCAAATATTCTCTTACCGCTTTCGCCACCCCGGAATATATAAAAAAACACCCCATTAGCAAACCCGACGACCTTATTAATCACTCCTGCATTCTTATCGACTCAATGATAATTGATGACGCTAATATCTGGCGTTTTCGCGTGAATAATAGCGAGCAGGTTCTCGATTATAAAGTTTCTGGCAATTATATTTGCGACAACACCCAGACGGCGCTGGAATTGGCCCGCAACCATCTGGGGATCGTCTTTGCGCCAAAAGAGAGCCTGGCACGGGAGATAGAAGAGGGGTCCATGGTGCCCTGTTTCATTCAGCAGGAGGAGTGGTGGCTGGATCTGGTGGCTATCTTCCGCAAACGTGACTATCAGCCGTGGCGGGTGCAGTTTGTACTGGATGGGGTATTGAATACGCTGCGTAAACAGATTGAGCAGACCCCCCGGGGGCGGTCTGCTCTCAAAGGTTAGAACAGGCCCAATGGCTTATCGGAGTAGCTGACCAGCAGGCATTTGGTCTGCTGGTAATGTTCCAGCATCATCTTGTGAGTTTCACGGCCAATGCCCGACTGCTTATATCCACCAAACGCGGCATGGGCCGGGTAAGCATGATAACAGTTGGTCCACACGCGTCCGGCCTGGATCCCGCGTCCCATCTGATACGCCAGATTGCCGTTACGGCTCCAGACCCCCGCCCCCAGGCCATACTGCGAGTCGTTGGCCAGCTCCAGCGCCTCCTCCATGGTTTTGAAGGTGGTCACCGCCAGCACCGGGCCGAAGATCTCCTCCTGGAAGACGCGCATGTTATTTTTGCCGGACAGGATGGTTGGCTCCAGGTAGTACCCCTCTTTTAGCTCGCCATCCAGCTGCTTACGCCGCCCGCCGGTTAAGATCTCAGCGCCTTCATTCTTACCGATATCAATGTAGTTGAGGATGGTCTCAAGCTGCCCGTGTGATACCTGGGCACCCATCTGGGTGACGCTGTCCAGCGGGTTGCCGCTGCGGATCGCCTCCACGCGGCGGATGGCGCGCTCCATAAAGCGTTCGTAGATCGACTCCTGCACCAGCGCCCGGCTTGGGCAGGTGCAGACTTCGCCCTGGTTGAAGGCGAAAAGCGCAAACCCTTCCAGCGCCTTATCAAAAAAGGCATCCTCTTCATCCATTACGTCGGCGAAGAAGATGTTCGGGGATTTCCCGCCCAGCTCCAGCGTCACCGGAATGATGTTCTGGGTGGCGTACTGCATGATCTGCTGGCCCACTTCGGTGGAGCCGGTAAAGGCCACTTTAGCGATCTTTTTGGAGGTCGCCAGATACTCACCGATTTCGCCCCCGGCGCCGTTGACCACGTTCACTACCCCCGGCGGGAGCAGGTCGCCCACCACTTCCATCAGCAGCAGTATCGATAGTGGTGTTAAGCGCGCCGGTTTCAGTACCACGCAGTTCCCGGCGGCGAGCGCGGGGGCCATTTTCCAGGCCGCCATCAGCAGGGGGAAGTTCCACGGAATGATCTGCCCGACCACGCCCAGCGGCTCATGGAAGTGATAGGCGACAGTGTCTTTATCCACCTCGCTAATCCCGCCCTCCTGGGCACGAATACAGGAGGCGAAATAGCGGAAGTGGTCAATCGCCAGCGGCACGTCGGCGGCCATGGTTTCACGGATCGGTTTGCCGTTGTCCCAGGTCTCAGCCGTGGCCAGCAGGTCCAGGTTCTGCTCCATGCGGTCGGCAATCTTGAACAGGATCGCGGCGCGATCCTGCACCGAGGTGTGCGCCCATTTCTCTTTTATCTTGTGGGCAGCATCCAGCGCCAGATCGATATCGCGCTTGCCGGAACTGGCGATTTCGCACAGCGGCTGGCCGGTGACCGGGGTGAGGTTCTGGTAATAATCGCCGTCGACCGGAGGAACCCAGTCGCCGCCGATAAAGTTGTCATAACGGGCTTTCAGTTTAAGGGGGAAACCATATTCGCCGGGCAGGATACGTGCTGAGGGAGGGTTATTCGTCATGACTATCTCCTTGCGTGAAGTGTCCTTCAAAGGTAGACCGCGGCGGTGTTTTTTTCGCCAGCCATCGCTTGCTTTGCGAGCCTCTTCACGCATTACCTTACTTTACGTTTGGTTTTCCGCCCTGAGCCATACTTAAAGCGCACAACACTGGCAGAGGGAAGGTTAAATGCGGCTTTTTATCGGCTTCGACGTGGGCGGAACCCACATTAAACACGGCGTGATCGACGAGGACGGAAACGAACTCACCACCGATCAGTTTGATACGCCGGAGGATGAAGAGAGCTTTAAGCAGCAATGGCGCGAGGTGGTCGAGGCCTACCAGAACGAACACGAGATTGCCGCGATCGGGGTGAGCATCCCCGGCCACATCAATACCCATACCGGCGAAGCGGCGAAGGCTGGCGCGCTGGAGTATCTGGATAACGTCAACCTGTACGACCTCTTCGCAGAGCTGACCGACCTGCCGCTGGTGGCCGATAATGACGCCAGCTGCGCCGCCCTCGGTGAACGCTGGTGCGGCGCAGGACGAGAGTATGAGAATTTTGTCTGCATGACGCTTGGCACCGGCATTGGCGGCGGGATCGTACTCGGGGGCGATCTCTATCGCGGCTCACACTATCGCGCCGGGGAGTTCGGGGTGATGCCGGTCGGTAAACATGGCGAAGGAATGCATGAGGTCGCCTCGGCCAAAGGGCTGATGGAGACCTGCCGCCGGGCGCTGGGGGTCTCCGGGGATGATATGCCGAAAGGCGAAGAGCTGTTCGAGCTGATGGAGAACGATCTACACCTGCGCGAAGCGGTGGAAGAGTGGGCGTTGTTCCTCGCCCGCGGGGTCTACAGCGTCATCTCGATGTTCGATCCGCAGGTGGTCCTGATCGGCGGCGGTATCAGCGAGCAGGAGAAAATTTATCGGCTACTCGATAAACACCTGCAAACCTTTGAAGAGTGGGAAGCGTTGCAGGTGCCCATCCTGCCCTGCCAGTTAGGGAACCAGGCGGGCAGGCTGGGCGCCGTATGGCTGGCGAAACAGAAGCTCGCCAGCAAAAAGGATTAACGCTGCTGCGTCTCGTCGGCAAAGAGTAGCGCATCCCGCAGAAGGTGATCGTTACCGCGGCGGCGGGTAAAGCCAATGCGGTTGAAGTACTCGAGGATCTGGATCGCCAGCTTACGCCCGACGTTCAGCCGGTCGCGGAAATCCGCCGCGCAGGTGGAGCCGCGCTCGCGATCCAGCTCGCGGATCAGGTTGGCAAAGGTGACGATCCGATGGTGACGGTAATAACGGTCTTTGACGATGGCGGTAATCAGCCCCTGCTGCGCCGCATGCTTTAGCACCTGACGCATGGTTTGCTCGTCGGTGGCGGTTTCGCGAGCGAGGTCGCGCACCCACCAGGGTTCATCGCCAAACAGGGCGTCTGCTTTTTCCCACACGGCCTGCTGCGTCGGGGTAAAGCCCGCTTTATGATCCGGCAGGTGCAGCCAGCCGTGGTAGCTGTGCAGTTCGCCGCTCTCGCGCATCCGCTCGATCAGCAGCAGAACCAGGGCCTCGTCCTCCATCGGCAGCGCCATACGACGCAGGCGTTCCCGTCCAGGGCCAGGTTCATCCTGATGCTGCTGATGGTAGGTCGTCAGCACCTCCAGAATTTTACGCTGCCAGCGCGCCGCGACAGCGGTGTTTAACAGGCTGGAACCGGCCTGGATAAACCCCGGCTGTTGGGTCAACTGACGCAGCCCCTCACCGCTGAGCTGGCGTGCCCAGCCGAACGCATCCAGATTGACCGCCCCGCGCTCCAGATGCACCCGCAGTGCGGTGTGGTCATCTTCTGCCGGGGCCAGCATCGCCAGCCAGTGCAGGTATTCTGGTTTACGCTTCCCGCGACGCGGCGGATTGAGGGTCACCACCCGCGCCCCGGCCAGGGTCATGCGGGCAGAAATATCGCGCAGCACCAGCCGATCGTTATCGGCCAGCCACAGCGGAGAATCGAAGACCAGCTCCGCCAGCGTTCCTTCCAGCAGCGAGACGCGGCCGGTGACATGGCTGGCGGCATGGTGAATATGCAGCGGCTGCCACTGCGCCAGTGGCACATCGGCTTGCAGGGTGACGATCACCCGCGTGGTCGGCTCCGGCGGCGCGTCGGCCAGCAGCCAGTCCCCGCGGTTCAGCGCCGCTTTTTCCGTGTCGCCCACCAGGTTGAGGGCGATGCGTTGCCCGGCATGGGCCTGCTCAACAGGCTGGTTTTGCGCATGCAGCCCACGAATACGCACCGGTTTGTTAACCCCGGTCAGCCACAGGTTATCGCCCACCCGCACTTCGCCCGAGAGCGCCGTACCGGTGACCACCAGACCGGCCCCTTTTACGGTAAAGGCGCGGTCGATGGCCAGACGGAAGCGATGGTGTTCCGCGTGGGCGCGGGCCGGGAGCTGTTGCAGATGGGCGCGCAGAGCATCTACTCCCCGCCCCTCGGTGGCAACGGTGACAAACAGCGTCGCATCGGCAAAGCCATACTCCCGCAGGGTGGTAAGCACCTCTTCGCGCACCGCCTCTACCCGGGCGTCGTCAACGCGATCGGCTTTGGTCAGGGCTACCGTCAGCTGCGGGTTGCCGGTCAGCTGGAGGATTTGCAGGTGCTCGCGCGTCTGCGCCATCACCCCGTCATCACAGGCCACCACCAGCAGGGCATGGTCGATCCCGCCGACACCCGCCAGCATGTTGGACAAAAACTTTTCGTGCCCGGGAACGTCGATAAACCCCAGTACCCGGCCATCCGGCTGTGGCCAGTAGGCATAACCCAGATCGATGGTCATGCCGCGCTTTTTCTCTTCCGGCAGACGGTCGGCATTGACGCCGGTGATCGCCTGCAGCAGGGTGGTTTTGCCGTGGTCAACATGACCGGCGGTGGCAATAATCATTTCAGCAACATCTCCAGAAACTGTGCTTCATTTTCCAGACAGCGTAAATCCAGCCACAAACGTCCGTCCTTTATCCGACCCAGTACCGGCACGGGCAGGGCTCGCCAGCGTAACGCCAGCGCCTCCAGCTGCGCGCCGCGCCCGTCGCGTGGGGCGAAGGTCAGGGCGGCTCCCGGAAGGCGGTCCACCGGCAGCGAACCGCTGCCAGGCTGTGACAGGCACTCTTCCACGCGAACCTCAAAATCAGGGTAGTGCGGCGCGACCTGCGCCAGCAGGCGCTCCCCCTGACGATGGATCGCGGCGGCGTCGCGGCTCAACAGGCGCAACGTCGGTAAGCGTTCGGCCAGCGTCTCCGGGTGGAGATAGAGGCGTAAAGTGGCCTCCAGCGCGGCGAGGGTCATTTTATCCGCGCGCAGGGCGCGTTTCAGTGGGTGCCGTTGCAATCTGGCAATCAGGTCGCGTTTACCGACGATGATCCCGGCCTGCGGGCCACCCAACAGTTTGTCGCCCGAGAAGCTTACCAGACTGACACCGGCGGCAATTAACGCCTGCGGCATCGGCTCTTTCGGCAGGCCATAGCGGCTGAGATCCACCAGCGAACCGCTGCCCAGATCGACGACGACCGGCACGCCCCTCTCCTGCCCGATGCGTACCAGTCCGGCCTCGTCAACGGCATGGGTAAAGCCTTCGATCTGGTAATTACTGGTGTGGACCTTCATCAGCAGGGCGGTATTGTCGTTGATCGCCGCCGCGTAATCCCGGTCGTGGGTGCGGTTGGTGGTGCCCACTTCCCGCAGCTGGCACCCGGCCTGCGCCATCACGTCGGGAATGCGAAACGCCCCGCCGATCTCCACCAGCTCGCCGCGGGAGACCACCACCTCTTTACCGCTGGCGGTCGCGGCCAGCATCAGCAGTACCGCCGCGGCGTTGTTATTCACAATGCAGGCATCTTCCGCACCGGTGAGCTGGCACAGCAGCGCCGCCAGCGGCCGATCGCGATGGCCGCGCCCGGCGCCGTCAAGATCGTACTCCAGGGTAACCGGCGTCTGCATCGCCTGGGTTACCGCCTCTACCGCCTCCTGAGCCAGCAGCGCGCGGCCCAGATTGGTATGCAGTACCGTGCCCGTCAGGTTTATCACCGGCCGCAGACCCGGAGCGTCAGCCATTGCCAGCCGTTTTTCGGTCTCCTGCGCCCAGTCATCACACCAGGCCGGCAGACGGTTGTCTGCGCGGATCCCGGCACGGGCTTCATCCTGCAACAGGCGTAAGGTATCCACCGTTCGGCTGTGGCCAAACCGGGCAATAACAGCGGTAAGACGGGCGTCGCGAAGCAGACGATCGGTCGCGGGAAGTTGGCTATAAAGAGCGTGCTGAGTAGTCATGAAAGCGCCTGACGGTTGGGTATCTTCCCCCCTCCCGACGGGAGAGGGAGTCAATGTCAGGGCGATTGTACCGCGTCCGTCAAGGAAGTGTTATCGACGACATCAAGCCTTTGGCGGTTCGGTGCGGGCGAAGCTTTCACGCTGGAACAGGGTTTCCGCCAGTTTGACCAGCAGCGGGCGATCAACGCACCAGCCCGGCGAGACGCGACGGAAATTGAGATAGCCGATAGCGCAGGCAATGGCGATGGTCGCCAGGTTAACGCTGTCGGTGGCAATTTTTCCTTCACGGATCAGCGTCTCACAGTGATCCAGACTGCGGGTGATTTTCTCGCGCTGACGCAGCAGCTCGGTCTCAGACTGCTGTGCCGCCGGGCGCGCCTGCTCGCGCACTGAAGCCAGCGCGGCATCCATGATCCCGTCCGCCAGCGCCTCGATTTGCCGGATAACCAGCGCGGCTTTTGGCTCATGGGGGATCATCGCCGGGGCAATATCCAGCAACTCGATATAGCTGGCAATGATGGGCGAGTCGAACCAGTGCTCCCCGTCATCGGTCACCAGCGCCGGGACTTTGCCCAGCGGATTGTAGTGCGCGACACCGTTTTCAGCCTGATAGGGTTGTTCATTCACAAATTCAAAAGTGATGCCTTTCTCCAGCAGGAGAATGGAGATTTTACGCACGAAAGGACTGGTATAACTGCCGATGAGTTTCATTGCCTGCTCCTTGTTCGCCAACAAAAGGATAAGTATGGCCCAGGCAAAGAAAAAAGGCAGGCTCTGCGTATCCCATGCCTGCCTTTAAGGGATTAATGGTCGAGATAGAGGTAGTGCATCCAGCTGGTCATCCGCAGCAGGACTTTACGCATTACCGACACGTGCGAGAAGTGGTCAGAATAAACCGCAACCTGGGCGTAAATGCCGTCAGGCAACGCGTCCACGTCGGCGTTTGGATCCAGCTCGATGGTGCCCAGTACGCCATCGGTGCCCGGGATCACCGTCAGAGATTGCAGAACGCCCTGCGCCTGGTAGGAGCCGCCCGGCACGACCGGCAGAATGCTGGTGAGCTTACCGGAGAAGACCTGCCCTGGCAGGGCATTGAACACCACTTCGGCCTCGTCACCAGGCTTCAGACGCAGTAATGAGTTCTGGCGGAACTGCGCCACGATCTGGCGTTTCTGTTCAGGGATAAACACCATCACCGGGCGCAGCGGCATAGAGGCCGCGTAGGTTCCCGGGCGAATCAGCACCTGGGTAACATAGCCGTTGCTGGGCGCACGGATAACAGTCTGATCCAGGTTATAGGTGGCTTCGGTCAACTGGGCACGCAGCGAGGCAATCTGCGACTGCTCACCGTTAGACATGCTGTCTAACTGGCTCTGAATCTGGGTTTGTTCCGCGACAGAGCCTTTCACCATGGCGTCCTGCGCCAGGTAGTTTTGTCGCGCATTATCGATATCGCTCTCAGAGAAGGGATTCACCTTCGCCTGGCTGCCTTTCAAATAACGCTGATAGTCTTTGTACAGACGATCGCGCTCAGCAGAGACGCGGGTGGTATTCGATTGTGCTTCCGAAAGTTGCGCTTTCAGCACCTTAATATTGTGCGTCGCGGTGACCAGGTCAGCCTTCAGACGATCGACTCGTGCCTGATATCGGGTCGGATCGATTTTAAATAATACTTCGCCCTTTTTAATGAGCTGGTTATTTTTATTCGTCACTTCACTCACCACCCCTGTGACCTGCGGGGTAATGGGAATAGAAATAACCGCTTTCTGCGCCGTAAAGGTATACGGGTGGTTATAGTTCATTAATAAAATAAGCCCGGCCACAATAAACACACCGCCTAGCGTCGCGGTCGCTAAGGTCCATTGGTTTACCGGAATTCGAAATATTTTAAAAATGGTCCATGCAAAGGCGACATAGGTCAAAATGATCAACAGATCCATGATTAGTGCTCCAGCGTGTTCTTATCAGCAGTGGGGGGTACTGCTGCCAGTTTTTGTTCCAGCTCGGCGACGCGCTTTGCAAGCGCATCAACGTCGGGATGGCGTTCTGGCGGCTGAATATGGTTCTGCATTCCCCAGCCACGCTCTGGCTGGTAGAGGGTGGCCCAAATCCACAGAAACGGCCAGATAGCATGGAGCGTAAACAGGCTTATCCATCCCGCCGTATGGATCGCATCGGCATGCGGATGGTTGCGCTTTTTGGCAATATTGTAAGGAATATCATGGATGGCGATGATTCCATAAAAAAGAACCAGGAAGACAAAAATCAACACACCCAGCGCAAAATAGTTGAGAAACATATTTGCCTCACTCAGTGAATCGCAAACGCATAAAAATAATTAAATGGTAAGCAGCCAAATTAATTTATGATTAAGCACACGAAGATGTACTAACTATTTCAGAGCCGGGGAATATGATTTTTCCTTATATCTCCATGCAAGTTTATAAGCGTGTCAAAATATAGCCTGAAGAATAATAGCGTTCTGTTTACAAAATGAGCTTAAACTAGCCTGGCATTTTTTGCCATAACACATATTGATGCTCTTTTTTGGACAATACGTGTTGCTGACTTACATCCTGGCGTTGATGGGTGAAACAGATGTTGCAGTCGATCACATCCAGAGAATTCTGCATAAAAATATTTTGTGGTTTTGATCACACTACAGAAACAAACTCACGACAACAAAATGTGATTTGATTCACATTTTATGGGTCAAACTGCCGTTTTAACGGTCGTTGTATTTTTTTTACACTTCAATTTTGTGACGCACATCACTTCAATCGTGGCTGCACCCCCTGCATTTACGTGATTCAGATCACATAAATTTTGTCTGTCTGGACAGTTAAACCATTAAGTGCCAAATTTCACGTCAACAGAACAGGTTGGGCAACCTCTGCCACCACATTAACAACAAACCTCGGGCTTAAGGCCTGCATCAACAGAAGAAGGGGTGTTTTATGTCATCCGATTTCAAGATCAAAGTACAAAGCTTTGGTCGATTCCTTAGCAACATGGTGATGCCAAATATCGGCGCGTTTATCGCGTGGGGTATCATCACTGCGTTATTTATTCCGACAGGGTGGTTGCCTAACGAAACGCTGGCGAAACTTGTTGGCCCAATGATCACCTATCTGCTGCCGCTGCTCATCGGTTATACCGGTGGTCGTCTGGTGGGCGGTGACCGTGGCGGTGTGGTCGGTGCGATCACCACCATGGGCGTTATCGTCGGTGCGGATATGCCAATGTTCCTCGGCGCAATGATTGCCGGTCCTCTGGGCGGCTGGGCCATTAAGAAGTTCGACGTCTGGGTTGATGGCAAAATCAAATCCGGCTTCGAAATGCTGGTGAACAACTTCTCTGCCGGCATCATCGGGATGATCCTGGCTATTCTGGCGTTCCTCGGCATTGGCCCGGCAGTTGAAGTGCTCTCCAAACTGCTGGCAGCGGGCGTTAACTTCATGGTTGCCCACGACATGCTGCCGCTGGCGTCCATTTTTGTTGAACCGGCGAAAATCCTGTTCCTCAACAACGCCATCAACCACGGTATCTTCTCACCGCTGGGTATTCAGCAGTCTCACGACCTCGGCAAATCCATCTTCTTCCTGATCGAAGCGAACCCGGGTCCGGGTATGGGTGTTCTGCTGGCGTACATGTTCTTTGGTCGCGGTAGCGCTAAGCAGTCTGCTGGCGGTGCGGCTATCATCCACTTCCTCGGCGGTATCCACGAAATTTACTTCCCGTACGTGCTGATGAACCCACGTCTGATCCTGGCCGTTATCCTCGGCGGTATGACTGGCGTGTTCACTCTGAGCGTGTTGGGCGGTGGTCTGGTCTCCCCTGCTTCTCCAGGTTCTATCCTGGCGGTACTGGCGATGACCCCGAAAGGTGCCTACTTCGCTAACATCGCAGCGATCTGTGCAGCCATGGCGGTCTCCTTCGTGGTGTCGGCTATCCTGCTGAAAACCAGCAAAGTGAAAGAAGAAGACGATATCGAAGCGGCTACCCGTCGTATGCAGGACATGAAATCTCAGTCTAAAGGTGTTGCTGCAACGCCGCTGGCTGCGGGTGATGTGTCTAACGACCTGAGCCACGTGCGTAAAATCATCGTCGCCTGTGATGCCGGTATGGGTTCCAGCGCCATGGGTGCAGGCGTACTGCGTAAGAAAGTAGCTGATGCCGGTCTGTCGCAGATCTCCGTTACCAACAGCGCCATTAACAGCCTGCCGGCGGATGTTGACCTGGTCATCACCCACCGCGACCTGACCGAGCGTGCGATGCGCCAGGTTCCGCAGGCGCAGCATATTTCGCTGACCAACTTCCTCGACAGCGGTCTGTACACCAATCTGACCGAACGTCTGGTTGCGGCACAGCGTCACGAAGATAATGAAGTCAAAGTGCGTACCAGCCTGCAGGACAGCTTCGACGAGAGCAACAGTCACCTGTTCCGTCTGGGTGCGGAGAACATCTTCCTTGGCCGTACCGCGAGCCATAAAGAAGAAGCGATTCGCTTTGCCGGTGAGCAGCTGGTAAAAGGCGGCTACGTACAGCCAGAATATGTTCAGGCGATGCTGGATCGTGAAAAACTGACGCCAACCTACCTGGGCGAATCCATTGCGGTGCCGCACGGTACGGTTGAAGCGAAAGATCGCGTCCTGAAAACTGGCGTGGTGTTCTGTCAGTATCCGGCAGGCGTGCGCTTCGGTGAAGAAGAAGATGACATTGCCCGTCTGGTGATTGGTATCGCGGCTCGCAACAACGAGCACATCCAGGTGATTACCAGCCTGACCAATGCGCTGGACGATGAGACCGTGATCGAACGTCTGGCAAACACCACCAGCGTCGAAGAGGTCCTGGCGCTGCTGAACAAGTAAGTCTTTCCCTTCCCTCTCCCCGTTGGGGAGAGGGCTAGGGTGAGGGGAAATTCGCGTGGTTCCTCACCCCAGCCCTCTCGGGTAACAACATTGATGAAGGTTAATACGATGAAAGCATTACATTTCGGCGCAGGTAATATCGGTCGTGGTTTTATCGGCAAACTGCTGGCAGACGCGGGCATTACGCTGACATTTGCGGATGTGAATCAGACGGTACTGGACGCCCTGAATGCGCGTCATAGCTATCAGGTGCATGTCGTGGGTGAAAACGAACAGGTCGAAACCGTGACCGGCGTGAATGCGGTCAGCAGCATTGGCGACGATGTTATCGACCTGATTGCCAGCGTTGACCTGGTGACCACCGCGGTCGGTCCGGTGGTGCTGGAGCGTATCGCCCCGTCCGTCGCCAAAGGGCTGGCAAAGCGTAAGGCCCAGGGTAACGATGCCCCACTGAACATCATCGCCTGTGAGAACATGGTGCGCGGCACCACCCAGCTGAAAGGTCATGTGATGGCGGCTGTGGCTGATGAAGATAAAGCCTGGGTTGAAGAGCACGTCGGCTTTGTGGATTCTGCCGTTGACCGCATCGTTCCGCCGTCAGCGTCGGCCACCCATGACCCGCTGGAAGTGACCGTGGAAACCTTCAGCGAGTGGATCGTCGATAAAACCCAGTTCAAAGGCGCGCTGCCTGAGATCGCGGGCATGGAATTAACTGATAACCTGATGGCATTTGTCGAACGTAAACTCTTCACGCTGAACACCGGGCATGCTATAACCGCCTACCTCGGTAAGTTAGCCGGTCATCAGACCATTCGTGACGCTATTCTCGATGAGAACGTTCGCGCCGTGGTAAAAGGTGCAATGGACGAGAGCGGCGCGGTATTGATTAAACGCTACGGTTTTGATGCCGATAAGCACGCGGCATATATTCAGAAAATCCTCGGTCGTTTTGAAAACCCGTATCTGAAAGATGACGTTGAGCGTGTAGGCCGTCAGCCGCTGCGCAAGCTGAGTGCGGGCGATCGTCTGATCAAGCCGCTGCTCGGCACCCTGGAATATGACCTGCCACACACCAGTCTGGTCAAAGGCATTGCCGCCGCGATGCACTACCGCAGCGAAGAAGATCCGCAGGCGCAGGAGCTGGCGCAACTGATTGACGAGCAAGGTCCACAGGCCGCGCTGGCGCAGGTATCCGGTCTGGATGCCAACAGCGATGTGGTTGTGGAGGCGGTTAACGTATATAACGCAACCAAATGATGCAGGAACTGGCGCAGGTCATCCTGCGCCCGGAATATAGATTGTCAGATATGCAGGCAATAATGGAACAAACCCAGGCCTTTGAAAACCGTGTGCTGGAGCGTCTGAATACTGGCAAAACCGTTCGAAGTTTCCTGATATCCGCCGTCGAGTTGCTAACCGAGGCGGTGAATATCCTGGTGCTTCAGGTTTTTCGCAAAGACGACTACGCGGTGAAATACGCAGTTGAACCGTTGCTTGACGGTGACGGCCCCTTGGGCGATTTATCCGTGCGTCTGAAACTGATCTATGGCCTGGGCGTTATTAGCCGTCATGAGTATGAAGACGCCGAACTGCTGATGGCGCTGCGTGAAGAGCTGAACCACGATGGCAACGAGTATGCGTTCACCGACGACGAGATCCTCGGCCCGCTCGGCGAGTTACATTGCGTGACCGCCCTGCCCCCGACGCCGCATTTTGATACCAGCGACCCGGAGCTGTACGCGATGCAGAAGCAGCGTTACCAGCAGATCGTTCGCTCCACGATGGTTCTTTCCCTGACTGAGCTGATTTCCCGAATCAGCTTAAAAAAAGCGTTTCAGAAGTAAGCCTGCGCACATTGGTGTATCCTTCCCTGTAATCTCCCCTGTTTTTAGAGCTATTTGTGATGAAAGAAGTCGAAAAGAATGAAATTAAGCGCCTGAGCGACCGCCTGGATCTGATCCGCCACCAGCAGGCCAGCCTCTCCCTGGTTGATGCCGCCGAGAAATACGCCGAGCTGGAAAAAGAGAAAGCGACGCTGGAAACGGAAATCGAACGCCTGCGTGGCGTAAAAGAGCAGAAGCTGAGTAAAGAAGCCCAGAAGCTCTCTAAACTGCCTTTCCGCCGCGCTATTACCAAGAAAGAGCAGGCCGACATGGGCAAGCTGAAGAAAAGCGTGCGCGGCCTGATCGTCGTCCACCCAATGACCGAGCTGGGCCGTGAAATGGGCCTGAAAGAGATGACGGGCTTCAGCAAGACTGAGTTCTGATTTTTAGCCGGGTGGCGCTACGCTGACCCGGCTTACCGCTCTCCTTCCCTTCAAAATTGGCCCAACCAATTCCGCAAGCAACCCTTCCTTGGTTCACATTTCCATAATCTTTGCTCACAAACACATTGCCGACCAATAACATTTGGTTAACCATTTGTTGTCATTAACCCTACATCACACTATTGGCAGGACCACTTTTACACATATTGTGACGCCGAGATGAGCACAGACTCACCGCATCGCAATAGGTGTGGTCCTCGGGAGACCTGCAATGAGCCTCTGGCAACAAAACTACGATCCGGCAGGAAATATCTGGCTATCAAGCCTGATCGCCTCGCTACCTATCCTGTTCTTCTTCTTTGCGCTGATTAAGCTCAAGCTGAAGGGATACCTTGCCGCGACGTACACCGTTGCCATCGCCCTGATGGTGGCGCTGTTCTTCTACAAAATGCCGGTGGATCGCGCGCTGGCGTCTGTCATCTATGGCTTCTTCTACGGCCTGTGGCCAATCGCTTGGATCATCATCGCCGCAGTCTTCGTCTATAAAATCTCGGTGAAAACCGGGCAGTTCGACATCATTCGCTCGTCGATACTGTCGATTACCCCTGACCAGCGTCTGCAGATGCTCATCGTCGGCTTCTCTTTCGGGGCCTTCCTGGAAGGGGCGGCCGGATTTGGCGCCCCGGTGGCAATCACCGCCGCGCTGCTGGTCGGGCTGGGCTTTAACCCCCTGTATGCCGCCGGTCTGTGCCTGATCGTCAACACCGCGCCGGTGGCCTTTGGCGCGATGGGCATTCCGATTCTGGTTGCCGGACAGGTGACCGGCCTGGACAGCTTTGAGATTGGCCAGATGGTGGGCCGTCAGCTGCCGTTCCTGACCATTATCGTGCTGTTCTGGATCATGGCGATTATGGACGGCTGGCGCGGCGTGAAGGAAACCTGGCCTGCGGTGATGGTGGCGGGTGGCTCTTTCGCTATCGCCCAGTATCTGAGTTCCAACTTCCTCGGCCCGGAACTGCCGGACATTATCTCTTCGCTGGTCTCTTTGGTCTGCCTGACGCTGTTCCTCAAACGGTGGCAGCCGGTGCGGATCTTCCGCTTTGCCGATATGGGTGCCTCGCAGGTCGATATGACGCTGGCCCGCACCCGCTACACCCCAGGACAGATTATACGTGCCTGGTCACCGTTCCTGTTCCTGACCGCCACGGTAACCCTGTGGAGCGTACCGCCCTTTAAAGCCCTGTTTGCCCCGAACGGTGCGCTGTACGACATGGTGGTCAATATTTCGGTGCCGTTCCTCGATAAAATGGTCGCCCGTATGCCACCCGTGGTGCATGACGCCACGCCGTATGCAGCGGTGTTTAAATTCGACTGGTTCTCCGCAACCGGTACGGCCATCCTGTTTGCCGCTATCCTTTCCATTGTGTGGCTGCGCATGAAGCCTGCCGCCGCGGTGCAGACGTTTGCCAGTACGCTGAAAGAGCTGGCGCTGCCGATTTACTCCATCGGTATGGTGCTGGCCTTTGCGTTTATCTCCAACTACTCCGGCCTGTCGTCAACGCTGGCTCTGGCCCTGGCGCATACTGGCTCCGCGTTCACCTTCTTCTCGCCATTCCTCGGCTGGCTGGGGGTGTTCCTGACCGGGTCAGATACCTCGTCTAACGCCCTGTTTGCGGCCCTGCAGGCGACAGCCGCGCAGCAGATTGGCGTCTCGGACGTGCTGCTGGTCGCCGCTAACACCACCGGTGGCGTGACCGGCAAGATGATCTCGCCGCAGTCCATCGCCATTGCCTGTGCGGCGGTAGGCCTGGTGGGCAAAGAGTCGGATCTGTTCCGCTTTACCGTTAAACACAGCCTGATATTTACCTGCATGGTGGGGGTGATCACCACGTTGCAGGCTTACGTCTTAACCTGGATGATCCCATGATAGTGATGCCCAGACGCCTGTCCGACGAGATTGCTTCTCGCGTGCGGGCGCTGATTGAAGAACAACAGCTGGAGGCGGGCATGAAGTTGCCCGCCGAGCGCCAGCTTGCCGCCCAGCTTGGCGTGTCGCGCAACTCGCTGCGCGAAGCCCTGGCGACGCTGGTCAGTGAAGGGGTACTGCTGAGCCGTCGCGGCGGCGGGACCTTTGTGCGCTGGCAGCATGAGGAGTGGTCAGAACAGGCGATTGTCCAGCCGTTGAAAACGCTGATGGAAAACGACCCTGACTACAGCTTCGATATTCTCGAAGCGCGTCATGCCATTGAGACCAGCACCGCCTGGCATGCCGCCATGCGCGCCACCCCGGCGGATAAAGAGAAGTTAAAAGCCTGCTTCGAGGCGACCCACAGCAGCGATCCCGATATCGCCTCGCAGGCCGATGTGCGTTTTCATCTGGCAATTGCTGAAGCCTCGCACAACGTGGTGCTGCTCCAGACCATGCGCGGTTTTTTCGATCTGCTGCAAACCTCTGTTAAGCAGAGCCGCCAGCGGATGTACCAGGTGCCGCCGGTATTTGCCCGGCTAACTGAGCAGCATCAGGCTGTTCTCGACGCCATTCTTGCTGGCGATGCCGAAGCTGCCCGTCAGGCGATGATGGCGCATCTGGGCTTCGTGCATACCACCATTAAACGATTCGATGAAGATCAGGCCCGACAGGCGCGTATTACCCGTCTGCCTGGCGACAACGATATTTCCAGGGAGAACAAAGCATGATCATTTCTGCAGCCAGTGACTATCGCGCCGCCGCGCAGCGCATCCTGCCCCCGTTCCTGTTCCACTATATTGATGGCGGGGCCTACTCTGAATATACCCTGCGCCGCAACGTGGAAGACCTGTCGCAGGTGGCCCTGCGCCAGCGCGTCCTGAAGAATATGTCTGACCTGAGCCTTGAGACGACGCTGTTCAACGAAACGCTCTCTATGCCGGTAGCTCTTGCCCCCGTCGGCTTGTGCGGCATGTACGCCCGCCGGGGTGAAGTGCAGGCCGCAGCGGCCGCCGACGCCAAAGGCATTCCTTTTACCCTCTCCACCGTCTCGGTCTGCCCGATTGAAGAGGTGGCCCCGACCATTAAGCGTCCAATGTGGTTCCAGCTCTACGTTCTGCGCGATCGCGGCTTTATGCGTAATGCCCTGGAGCGGGCAAAAGCGGCGGGCTGTTCCACCCTGGTGTTTACCGTTGATATGCCCACCCCCGGCGCGCGCTATCGCGATGCGCACTCCGGGATGAGCGGTGCGAACGCAGCGCTGCGTCGTTACTGGCAGGCAGTGACCCATCCGCAGTGGGCATGGGATGTGGGTGTGAACGGGCGTCCGCACGATCTGGGCAATATCTCCACCTATCTGGGCAAACCGACAGGGCTGGAAGATTACATTGGCTGGCTGGCGAATAACTTTGATCCGTCCATCTCGTGGAAAGACCTGGAGTGGATCCGGGAGTTCTGGGATGGCCCGATGGTGATCAAAGGGATCCTCGATCCAGAAGATGCCCGTGATGCGGTGCGCTTTGGTGCCGACGGTATCGTGGTGTCGAACCACGGCGGTCGCCAGCTGGACGGCGTGCTCTCCTCTGCCCGCGCGCTCCCCGCCATTGCCGATGCGGTTAAAGGCGATATCGCGATTCTGGCGGACTCCGGGATCCGCAACGGTCTGGACGTGGTGCGCATGATTGCCCTCGGCGCCGACACCGTCCTGCTGGGGCGGGCCTATCTCTACGCGCTGGCGACGCACGGCCAGGCAGGCGTAGCGAATCTGCTTAACCTGATCGAGAAGGAGATGAAGGTGGCCATGACCCTGACCGGAGCGAAATCTATCCGCGACATCAGCAAGGAGATGCTGGTGCAGGAGTTGAGTCAGATCCCTGCCGGGCTGGCACCGCTGGCGCAGGGAAACGCGGCGTAGATACAGTTTGCTCCTCTCATCCCGGCCCTCTCTCAAAGGAGAGGGTACTTTCTCTTTGGCAGAGGGTTAGGGTGAGGGAAAAATTCTGCTATTCTGCCCCCGCTATTCAAGGGGGCAGCATGCTTAATATCGTTCTATTCGAACCAGAAATTCCACCTAATACTGGCAACATCATTCGCCTGTGCGCCAATACCGGATTCCGTCTGCATATCATCGAGCCGATGGGCTTTACGTGGGACGACAAGCGCCTGCGCCGTGCCGGTCTGGATTATCACGAATTCACCGCCGTGGTTCGCCATCAGGATCTGGCCGCATTCATGCAAACGGAAAATCCGGAACGGATCTTTGCCCTCACCACCAAAGGTACGCCTGCGCACAGCGCGGTGAGCTATCAGGAGGGGGACTATCTGCTGTTTGGCCCGGAAACGCGCGGCCTGCCGGCCACCATTCTTGATGCCCTGCCTGCTGAACAAAAAATCCGTATTCCGATGATGCCGGACAGCCGCAGCATGAACCTGTCAAATGCGGTGTCGGTAGTGGTCTATGAAGCCTGGCGCCAGCTAGGGTACGCCGGAGCAATACTCAGGTAGGCCCGGTAAGCGTAGCGCCCCCGGGCATTTACTCAGATCCCGTCGCCATACTCAAAGGTGTGGTGACCGTTGAAGAACTGATCCATATCCATCGCTGGTTTATCGCTGTCCGGCCTGCCGACGATACGCGCCGGAACGCCTGCGGCGGTGGTATGCGGTGGTACAGGTTGCAGCACCACTGAACCGGCGCCAATTTTCGCGCCGCGTCCGACTTCGATATTGCCGAGGATCTTCGCCCCCGCGCCAATCATCACCCCTTCACGGATTTTCGGGTGGCGATCGCCGCTGGTTTTGCCGGTCCCGCCCAGCGTCACGGATTGCAGGATCGAGACGTCATTTTCAATAACCGCCGTTTCACCCACCACAATGCCGGTGGCATGGTCGAGCATGATCCCGCGGCCAATCTTCGCCGCCGGGTGGATATCCACCTGGAAGCTCACCGAGACCTGATTTTGCAGGAAAATCGCCAGCGCGCGACGACCTTCGTTCCACAGCCAGTGGCCGATACGGTAGGACTGCAGAGCGTGAAAACCTTTCAGATAGAGCAGCGGCGTGGAGTATTTATCCACCGCCGGGTCGCGATTGCGTACTGCCTGGATATCACAGGCAGCCGAGGCGATCATCTCCGGGTCGGCCGCATAGGCCTCTTCCACCACTTCGCGGATGGCGATAGCGGGCATGATCGGTGAGGCCAGTTTGTTGGCAAGCATATAGCTCAGCGCACTGCCGAGGTTTTCGTGCTTGAGTAGCGTTGCATGGTAAAAACTGGCGAGCATCGGCTCACAGTCGGCCAAAGCACGGGCTTCGGCTTTAATATTGTTCCAGACGATATCCAGTTCTTCACACGGCATTGCTTGCTCCAGACGTAATGATAATGACCGGCCAGTTCTTCGCCAGCCGGGTCATTCAGGTGATAATGCTTTCCTGCGGTTAACTGCTGCTACGCTCGTCCTTGCGTGCACGACCTAATAAGGTCAATGCTGCCTCGCGCGCATTTTTTCCGCAATACAATACCTGATAAATTTCCTCGGTTATTGGCATTTCGACACCAAAGCGGTGTGCCAACTCGCGGACTTCTTTGGTATTGCGATAGCCTTCCACCACCTGACCGATCTTCTCCTGCGCGCCGATGACATCCATGCCCTGTCCGAGCATCATGCCAAAGCGACGGTTACGAGACTGGTTGTCGGTACAGGTCAGCACCAGATCGCCTAACCCTGCCATCCCCATAAAGGTGGCGGGATCGGCACCCAGCGCTGCGCCCAGACGGGACATTTCGGTCAGACCGCGGGTGATCAGCGCCGTACGCGCGTTCGCGCCGAAGCCGATACCGTCGGACATGCCCGCGCCGATCGCGATAACGTTCTTCACTGCACCACCCAGCTGAACGCCGATAAAATCGGGGTTGCTGTAGACGCGGAAGCTTTTACCGCAGTGCAGGAGCTGCTGCAGATCCTCAGCAAACGTCTCATCGGTTGAGGCCAGCGAGATCGCCGTCGGCAGTCCTGCCGCCAGTTCCTTCGCAAAGGTCGGGCCGGAGATCACCGCCAGTGGGATAGCATCACCCAGCGCTTCGCGGGCGACATCCTGCAGCAGTCGGCCGGTCTCGGCTTCCAGCCCTTTGGTCGCCCAGACCACGCGGGCATCATCACGCATCAGCGGTTTAATCTGTCGCAGCACCTGACCAAACACGTGGCTCGGTACAACGATCAGAATATTGCGGCTCGCAGCCAGCGCTGTCGCCAGGTCGCTTTCAAGATGCAGTGAGTCAGGGAAAGGCACATCGGGGAGGAACGCAACGTTGCAGCGATCGGCTTCTAACGTCGCGATATGTTCAGGATTGTGGCCCCAGAGAACCACTTCGTGACCATTTCTTGCCAGGGTAATAGCAAGAGCGGTGCCGTAAGAGCCGGCACCGATCACAGTCATTGACGCATTGACAGTACTCATCAGGCATCCTGATGTTGTTCAGTACCTTCGCCAGCTTGCTGCTGCAGATAGTTCATGAACAGCGCATCGAAGTTCACCGGCGCAAGGTTCAGTTGCGGGAACGTACCACGGGAAACCAGGCTGGTGATGCATTCGCGGGCATACGGGAACAGGATGTTCGGGCAGTATGCACCCAGGCAATGCGCCATCTGATTACCTTCGATGCCGCCGATGGAGAAGATGCCGCCCTGCTGTACTTCGCACAGGAATGCAGTCTCTTCGCCCAGAGAAGCGGTTACGGTAACACGCAGTACGACTTCATACACATCTTCCGCCAGTTGGGTGGAAGCAGTATCCAGATCAAGTTTAACCTCTGGCTGCCAGTCTTTCTGGAAAACATGTGGCGCATTTGGTGCTTCGTAGGAGACGTCTTTGGTGTAAATGCGCTGGATCTGGAAAGTCATCTCGGTGTTGTTTTGTTCTGACATGGAAATACCCTTTTTAATTGTCCTAAAACGCCTTAGCGCAGCAGGGGATCAAGTCCACCACGCGCGTCAAGCGCATACAAGTCATCACAGCCGCCAATGTGCTGCGCATCGATAAAAATCTGCGGAACTGTCGTCCGGCCACTACGTTTAATCATCTCTTCGCGTTTCGCAGCGTCGCCATCAATAGGCAGTTCCTGGAAGGCAACGCCTTTGCTGTCCAGCAGCGCTTTCGCGCGATGGCAGAACGGGCAGGTCGCTTTGGTATAGATCTCGATATTGGCCATGTTCAGACTCCTGTTTACTTACCACGAACCAGAGGCAGGTTTTCACCGCTCCAGCCAGAGATGCCGTCTTTCAGGACAGTGACGTTTGCAAAGCCTGCTTTGACGAGGGTATTTGCTGGCTCGTTTGCCTGCATCCCGGTACCGTCAACGACAATAATGGGTTTGTCTTTATGCTTTTCCAGTTCGCCAAGGTTATTGGCTTTGATGTCGGCTGGCAGCAGGTTAATTGCGCTTGCAATATGGCCTTTGCGGAAATCATCACGCTGACGCAGATCGACAACCACAGCATCTTCTTTATTGATAAGACGAGTGGCTTCGCCGCGGGTAATCACCTTCACTTTAGAGGTGAGGCCTTTGAACGTGGTGAAAAGTACGGCTGCCAGTAGACCAATCCACGCGATACAAAGTATGGGGTGGCGGCTGACAAATTGCATAATTTCTTGCATGGGGGGTAACGACTCCCGACTGAGTGAATAAAAAACCAGGACAGGAGTATACCTGTGCGTTGTGGCAAATACAGCCAGCGACAATAAGCTAATCCATTTTCTGCGTGCTGCCACGAAAAAAAAGACCAAAATTGCCCTCTCCTTACGCTTCCCCCGGTGATTTCTTTGATCTTCTGCGGCTATTTGATCGATTCAGCTGTAGTAAAATTACGCAAATTTTTTGTCTTTTGAGCAAAGAGGTTGTCGCAATGTCGGTTTCTAAAAAACCTATGGTACTGGTGATTCTGGATGGCTATGGCTATCGCGAAGATCAGCAGGATAACGCCATTTTCAACGCTAAAACCCCGGTCATGGATGCACTGTGGGCACAACGTCCTCATACATTGATTGATGCGTCCGGCCTGGAAGTGGGTCTGCCCGATCGTCAGATGGGCAACTCCGAAGTTGGACACGTCAACCTGGGTGCCGGACGCATTGTCTACCAGGATCTGACCCGTCTGGATGTTGAAATTAAAGAACGCACCTTCTTTGCAAACCCGGTGCTGACCGGCGCGGTTGAGAAAGCTGCCGCCGCAGGCAAAGCGGTACACATTATGGGTCTGCTCTCTGCCGGTGGTGTCCACAGTCACGAAGACCACATTATGGCGATGGTCGAGCTGGCCGCAGAAAAAGGGGCGGACAAAATCTACCTGCACGCCTTCCTTGATGGTCGTGACACCCCGCCGCGCAGCGCTGAATCCTCCCTGAAAGCCTTTGAAGACAAGTTTGCCGCCCTTGGCAAAGGCCGCGTGGCCTCTATCATTGGCCGCTACTACGCCATGGACCGCGACAACCGTTGGGATCGCGTAGAGCAGGCCTACAATCTGCTGGTAGAAGCCAAAGGCGAGTTCCAGGCCAACACCGCGGTTGCTGCGCTGGAAGCCGCTTACGCCCGCGATGAAAACGACGAATTCGTCAAAGCAACGGTGATCCGCGCCGAAGGCCAGGCCGATGCCGCAATGGAAGATGGCGACGCGCTGATCTTCATGAACTTCCGTGCCGACCGCGCTCGCGAAATCACCCGCGCCTTCGTCAACGCTGACTTCGACGGCTTCGCCCGTAAAAAAGAGGTTAAGCTGGGCGATTTCGTGATGCTGACCGAATATGCCGCCGACATCAAAGCGCCATGCGCCTATCCGCCATCTTCTCTGGCGAATACCTTCGGCGAGTGGATGGCGAAGCATGACAAGACTCAGCTGCGCATCTCTGAAACCGAAAAATACGCCCACGTGACCTTCTTCTTTAACGGTGGTGTGGAAGAGTCGTTCAAAGGCGAAGACCGCATTCTGATCAACTCTCCGAAAGTCGCCACCTACGACCTGCAGCCAGAGATGAGTTCTGCCGAGCTGACCGAGAAGCTGATTGCAGCCATCGAAAGCGGCAAATACGACGCCATCATCTGTAACTACCCGAACGGCGACATGGTTGGCCATACCGGGGTGATGGAAGCCGCGATCAAAGCGATTGAAGCGCTGGATGCATGCATTGAGCAGGTGACCAACGCCGTAGTCGCCGCAGGCGGTCAGATGCTGATCACCGCAGACCACGGTAACGCCGAACAGATGCGCGATCCCGCCACCGGCCAGGCGCACACTGCGCATACCAACCTGCCGGTACCACTGATTTATGTTGGTGATAAAGCGGTGAAATCCGTTGATGGCGGTAAGCTTTCGGACATCGCCCCGACCATGCTGACCCTGATGGGCATGGAAATCCCGCAAGAGATGACTGGCAAGCCGCTGTTCATCGTGGAATAATCCTTCCCCATGAGGGGAAAGGCGATTGTTTCAATCACATGGGTCGTGAAGCCGTTACGGTTATCAGTCAGGCCTTTACTTTACGCCAGCGTGCTCAGCGCTGGCGTATTGTTGTGCGCGGCATCCGCCCAGGCGGACGAGCGCGACCAGCTTAAAACCATTCAGGCCGATATCGCCGCTAAAGAGCGGGCGGTACGTCAGCAACAGCAACAACGCTCCTCCCTGCTCGCGCAACTCAAAAAGCAGGAAGAGGCGATCTCCGCAGCGGCACGTCAGCTGCGCGAAACCCAGAACACCCTCGCCCAGTTGAATAAGCAAATAGACGAAATGAATGCGTCTATCGCCAAACTTGAGCGCCAGCGCGCGGCTCAGGAGCGCAACCTTGCCGCACAACTGGATGCCGCCTTTCGCCAGGGTGAACACACCGGCATACAGCTGATCCTCAGCGGCGAAGAGAGCCAGCGCGGTCAACGTCTGCAGGCCTATTTCGGCTACCTTAACCAGTCCCGCCAGGAGACCATCGCCCAGCTGAAGCAGACGCGGGAAGAGGTCACCACGCAAAAAGCGGAGCTAGAAGAGAAGCAGAGCCAGCAGCAGACCTTGCTTTACGATCAGCAGGCGCAGCAGGCTAAGCTTGAGCAGGCGCGCAACGAGCGTAAGAAAACCCTCGCCGGGCTGGAATCCTCCATTCAGGAGGGCCAGGCGCAGCTGGGGGAAATGCGCGCCAACGAATCGAAACTGCGTAACAGCATCGCCCGTGCGGCGGCCGCCGCCAAAGCTCGCGCCGAGAAAGAGGCCCGTGAAGCGCAGGCCGTTCGCGACAAGCAGCAGGAAGCTTCTCGCAAAGGCACCACCTACAAGCCAACAGAAAATGAACGTTCGCTGATGTCGCGCACCGGCGGCCTTGGTTCGCCGCGCGGTCAGGCTTACTGGCCGGTACGGGGCTCAATTCTGCATCGCTATGGCGAACAGCTGCAGGGTGAGCTACGTTGGAAAGGGATTGTTATCGGTGCATCGGAAGGTAGCGAAGTCAAAGCTATTGCCGATGGCCGGGTGATCCTCGCTGACTGGCTGCAGGGCTACGGTCTGGTGGTGGTGGTTGAGCATGGTAAAGGCGACATGAGTCTTTACGGCTATAACCAGAGCGCTTTAGTCAGCGTGGGCACCCAGGTACGCGCCGGTCAGGCTATCGCCCTTGTGGGCAGCAGTGGCGGTCAGGGCCGCCCGTCACTCTATTTCGAAATTCGTCGCCAGGGTCAGGCGGTCAATCCACAGCCGTGGTTGGGAAGATAAGTTTTGCTTCAATTTCGTCGTATGGTTCTCCCCTTCGTCAGCGCACTGGCGCTGGCGATGCCGGTTTACGCAGGTAAACTCGCTATCGTCATTGATGACTTCGGTTATCGTCCACACACAGAAAACCAGGTGCTGGCAATGCCATCCGCCATCTCCGTCGCCGTGTTGCCGAACGCGCCGCACGCCCATGAGATGGCCACCAAAGCCCACAACAGCGGGCATGAAGTGCTGATCCACCTGCCGATGGCACCGCTCAGTAAACAGCCGCTGGAAAAAGACACCCTCCGCCCGGAGATGAACAGCGACGAGATCGAGCGCATCATCCGCGAGGCTTACGCCAAAGTCCCTTACGCGGTAGGGCTGAATAACCATATGGGCAGCGCCATGACCTCCAGCCTGTTTGGTATGCAGAAGGTGATGCAGTCCCTGGCGCGCTACAACCTCTACTTCCTCGACAGCATGACCATCGGCAACAGCCAGGCGATGCGCGCCGCGCAGGGCACTGGCGTGAAGGTGATTAAGCGCAAAGTCTTCCTCGATGACACGCAAAACGAGGCCGATATCCGCGTCCAGTTCAACCGCGCCGTGCAGGTGGCCCGCCGTTCAGGCTCGGCCATTGCCATTGGTCACCCGCATCCATCCACCGTTCGTGTGCTACAGCAGATGCTGCCCACGCTGCCTGCGGATATCACCCTGGTGCCGGCGAGCAGCCTGCTCAATGAACCGCAGGTGGATACGTCCCGCCCGGTCAACTCGCCACCAGCGGGTACTGCGCCTGGCACAAAACCACGTAATCCGTTCCGGGGCGTAACGCTTTGTGCGCCTAAGCAGCCGCCAGAGCCGGTCTATATGAGCCGCTACTTCTCGGTGCTTGGGGAGAGCATCAGCCAGAGTACGCTGGTGAAATACGTCCAGCTGCAGTGGCAGGGTTGGGGTAAGAAGAGCTGATACCCGCCGTGAGGCGGGTCCTTTACTCAATAACGTGAGAGTCTGCGTGTTTTTTGCCCGCAGACTCTTTTTGATCGTGGTGCTGATACCAGGCTTTGAAGTACTTCAGAAAGCTGTAAGAGGTGGCATAGAGGCCGGTCACCACTCCCACTCGCCCCTGGCGCCACGCGCCGCTGAACAGATACCACTTGAAGAATGCGCCGATGGCGCTAATCACGCCGCGCGAAAGTGACGGGCGTACAGGCTGGTACTTTACCAGACGGCTGGTGTAGCTGTTCAGCTTGTTGAAGACCTCGTGCAGTGAATAAAAGGTGTCATGACGCACCCGACCCGGGATTTTAACCGACTGGATCGCTCCTTCCACTTTGTCATCCACCGGACGCTGGTTAAACCGCGCCTGGGTACGGTTAAAGAGCCGTACCGGGAAATCGGGCGAGGAGACAGGATAAATCGTCCGAATCTCTTCCCCCAACACATGCCAGTAGCGGGCGATCCGCCATGCCTGATCCGGAGCTGGTTCGTCACCCGCCTTCAGGCGCAGGATAAAATCAACGGTTTCAGCATCGAGGATCTCATCGCTGTCCATGCAGAGCACCCAGTCATTGCTCGCCAGATCGATGGCGTGGTTCATCTGCACGCCATGCATGGTATAGGGCTGATGATGAGGAGTGATGCCATATTCCTGGCAAATCGCTAAGGTGGCGTCGTGGCTGCCCGAGTCGAGGACGATGATTTCATCGGCAACCACTATCAACGGAGGCAGGACTTCGCGCAGTAGCCGTGCTGAGTTACAGGTCAATAAACAAACGGTGAGCTTGAACATAGGCGCTGTAAAGTTGAGTAAACTTCCTCAGACTGTATAAGCGCAGGCTAAAAAAAGCGATGAAAAGCTGTGAATTATCCGGTTGTGGACCGAAAAACGTGAGGCCAACGAAAAAAAGCGCCCGCAGGCGCTTTTCGTTTAATCCCAGCTCAGGATAACTTTCCCGGACTGGCCTGAACGCATCGCGTCAAAGCCCTGCTGGAACTCATCGATGGAGAAGCGATGGGTAATGAGCGGAGAGAGATCCAGACCAGACTGGATCAGGGCTGCCATCTTGTACCAGGTTTCGAACATCTCGCGGCCATAAATACCTTTGATGAACAGACCCTTGAAGATGACTTTGTTCCAGTCGATGGACATATCTGACGGCGGAATACCCAGCATCGCGATACGGCCACCGTGGTTCATGGTATCGAGCATGGTGCGGAACGCTGGCGGCGCGCCGGACATCTCCAGACCCACGTCAAAGCCTTCGGTCATGCCCAGCTCTTCCATCACGTCCTGGAGGTTCTCTTTCGACACATCCACCGCACGGGTGACGCCCATCTTGCGTGCCAGCGACAGACGGTATTCGTTTACATCGGTGATCACCACATTGCGGGCGCCCACGTGCTTCGCTACCGCTGCCGCCATGATGCCGATTGGGCCTGCGCCAGAGACCAGCACGTCCTCACCCACCAGATCGAACGACAGCGCCGTGTGCACCGCGTTACCGAACGGGTCGAAGATGGAAGCCAGATCGTCGGAGATATTGTCCGGGATTTTGAAGGCGTTAAACGCCGGGATCACCAGGTATTCCGCAAAGCTGCCCGGGCGGTTGACGCCTACGCCAACGGTGTTGCGGCACAGGTGGGTACGACCACCGCGGCAGTTACGGCAGTGGCCGCAGGTGATATGGCCTTCGCCGGAAACGCGATCGCCAATCTTAAAGCCTTTCACTTCCTGGCCGATGCCCACCACTTCGCCGACATATTCGTGACCGACGACCATAGGTACTGGAATGGTCTTCTGCGACCACTGGTCCCAGTTGTAGATATGCACGTCAGTACCGCAGATAGCGGTCTTACGAATTTTGATCAGCAGATCGTTATGACCGACTTCCGGCTCCGGTACGTCGGTCATCCAGATGCCTTCTTCCGCTTTCAGTTTGGATAACGCTTTCATCACTCGTCCTCAGGCAATCACGCCCAGTTGTTTGCCGATGCGGGTAAAGGCTTCCACCGCACGCTCAATTTGTTCAGGGGAATGCGCCGCCGACATCTGGGTGCGAATACGCGCCTGACCTTTTGGCACCACCGGGAAGAAGAAACCGGTGACGTAAATCCCTTCTTTTTGCAGCTCGCGGGCAAAGTTCTGCGCCACCACCGCATCACCCAGCATGACCGGGATAATGGCGTGATCGGCACCAGCCAGAGTAAAGCCCGCAGCGGTCATTTTTTCGCGGAACAGACGGGCGTTGGCCCACAGACGGTCACGCAGTTCGGCACCGGACTCCACCATCTCCAGCACTTTGATGGAGGCGGAAACGATGGCCGGGGCCAGCGAGTTGGAGAACAGATACGGGCGGGAACGCTGACGCAGCCACTCCACCACCTCTTTACGCGCAGCGGTGTAGCCGCCGGACGCGCCGCCGAGCGCTTTACCCAGCGTGCCGGTGATGATGTCCACGCGGCCCATTACGTCGCAGTATTCGTGGGAGCCACGGCCGTTTTCGCCAACAAACCCGACCGCGTGCGAGTCATCGACCATCACCAGCGCATCGTATTTATCCGCCAGGTCGCAGACGCCTTTCAGGTTGGCGATCACGCCGTCCATAGAGAACACGCCGTCAGTGGCGATCAGCACATGACGCGCACCCGCCTCGCGGGCCTCTTTCAGGCGCGCTTCCAGCTCAACCATATCGTTGTTGGCGTAGCGGAAACGCTTCGCTTTACACAGACGCACGCCGTCGATGATCGACGCATGGTTCAGGGCATCGGAAATAATGGCATCTTCCGCGCCGAGCAGGGTCTCAAACAGACCGCCGTTGGCGTCGAAGCAGGAAGAGTACAGAATCGCATCTTCCATGCCGAGGAACGCAGCCAGCTTGCTCTCCAGCGCCTTATGGCTGTCCTGGGTGCCGCAGATGAAGCGCACGGAGGCCATGCCAAAACCGTGGGTGTCCATGCCCGCCTTCGCGGCAGCGATCAGCTCAGGGTGATTCGCAAGACCTAAATAGTTGTTGGCGCAGAAGTTCATCACATGGCTGCCGTCGGCAACGGTGATATCGGCCTGCTGAGCGGAAGTAATGATTCGCTCTTCTTTGAACAACCCTTCCGCACGCGCGGTTTCCAGGTCACTGTTTAACTGTTTGTAAAAATCACCACGCATTGCAATTCTCCAGACTCGGCAAATTTCGGCACATATTACCCAAAGCTATACCCCGATACGAGATGACGCATTAAGAGTTATCGTTTTTGCAGCATAAATCACGTGACGCATTTGTTACATGTACACAAAATCATTCAGGATGCATTAGGGCGGCAAGGGAAGAAATGCCCGGGAGCATAGCGAACCAGGCGACCGGGCCTTCTAAGCTCAGGCAACGCCTGGCAGCCTGAAGGATGAAGTGTATGTCTGTGAATGGCTGATGGGGCGTCATACTAATGATATGATATGACTATTAGTGTCCGGGATTGTCCCCGGACTCCACACTTCAAAGGTTACAGCTATGATCATCGTTACCGGCGGCGCGGGCTTTATCGGCAGCAATATTATTAAGGCCCTCAATGACAAAGGCATCACCGACATCCTGGTGGTGGACAACCTGAAAGACGGCACCAAGTTCGTTAACCTGGTGGATCTGAACATTGCCGACTACATGGATAAAGAAGATTTCCTTATCCAGATTATGGCGGGTGAAGAGTTCGGTGAGATCGAGGCCATCTTCCATGAAGGCGCATGCTCTTCCACCACCGAGTGGGATGGCAAGTACATGATGGATAACAACTATCAGTACTCCAAAGAGATCCTGCACTATTGCCTGGAGCGTGAAATTCCGTTCCTGTATGCCTCTTCTGCGGCAACATACGGCGGCCGTACCTCTGACTTTATTGAATCCCGCGAATATGAGCAGCCGCTGAACGTCTACGGCTACTCCAAGTTCCTGTTCGACGAATACGTGCGTCAGGTGCTGCCAGAAGCGAACTCGCAGATCGTCGGCTTCCGCTACTTCAACGTCTACGGCCCGCGCGAAGGCCATAAAGGCAGCATGGCGAGCGTAGCATTCCACCTCAACACTCAGCTCAATAATGGCGAAAGTCCGAAACTGTTCGAAGGCAGCGATGGCTTCAAGCGTGACTTCGTTTACGTGGGCGATGTGGCGGCGGTGAACCTGTGGTTCTGGGAAAACGGTGTTTCCGGTATTTTCAACCTGGGCACAGGCCGCGCGGAATCCTTCCAGGCGGTTGCCGATGCTGCGCTGGCGTACCACAAGAAAGGCAGCCTTGAGTACATCCCATTCCCGGATAAGCTGAAAGGCCGTTACCAGGCGTTCACTCAGGCGGATCTGACCAACCTGCGCGCCGCTGGCTATGACAAGCCATTCAAAACCGTTGCCGAAGGCGTAACGGAATATATGGCCTGGCTGAACCGCGACGCGTAAGGCAAGTAACCGATGAGAATACTGGTGATTGGCCCGTCCTGGGTGGGCGACATGATGATGTCGCAAAGTCTCTATCGCACGCTCAAGGCGCGCTATCCCCAGGCGATAATCGACGTGATGGCACCCGCGTGGTGCCGTCCGCTGTTATCGCGGATGCCGGAAGTGAACGAGGCGATCCCGATGCCGCTCGGCCACGGGGCGCTGGAACTCGCAGAGCGCCGCAAGCTCGGCCACAACCTGCGTGAAAAACGCTATGACCGCGCGTATGTCCTGCCGAATTCCTTTAAATCGGCGTTAGTGCCCTTCTTTGCCGGCGTGCCGCACCGCACCGGCTGGCGTGGCGAGATGCGCTACGGCCTGCTGAACGACGCGCGGATACTGGATAAAGAGGCCTGGCCGCTGATGGTGGAGCGCTATGTGGCGCTGGCCTATGACAAAGGCGTGATGCGCAGTGCGAAAGACCTGCCCCAGCCGCTGCTGTGGCCGCAGCTCCAGGTCAACGAGGGTGAAAAATCCCACACCTGCAACGCCTTTGGCCTGCTGGCCGATCGTCCTATGATTGGCTTCTGCCCTGGCGCGGAATTTGGCCCGGCGAAGCGCTGGCCGCACTATCACTATGCCGAGCTGGCGAAGCAGTTAATCGACGAAGGCTATCAGATTGTCTTGTTCGGCTCGGCGAAAGATCATGAGGCGGGGAATGAAATCCTCGCCGCGCTGAGCATTGAGCAGCAGGCCTGGTGCCGTAATCTGGCAGGGGAAACCCAGCTGGAGCAGGCCGTCATCCTGCTTGCCGCCTGTAAAGCCGTGGTCACCAACGACTCCGGCCTGATGCACGTTGCCGCAGCACTGAACCGCCCGCTGGTGGCGCTGTACGGCCCAAGCAGCCCGGACTTTACCCCGCCGCTGTCGCATAAAGCGCGCGTGATCCGCCTCATCACCGGCTACCACAAAGTGCGTAAGGGCGACGCCGCCGAAGGCTATCACCAGAGCCTGATCGACATTACCCCGCAGCGTGTCCTGGACGAGCTTAACGAGCTGCTGTTGAGCGAAGAAGGATAACGGATGCGGGTATTGATCGTTAAAACCTCCTCTATGGGCGACGTGCTACACACGTTGCCCTCGCTCACCGATGCTATGCAGGCTATCCCGGGCATTCGTTTTGACTGGGTAGTGGAAGAAGGCTTCGCGCAGATCCCAGGCTGGCATGAAGCCGTAGACCGGGTGATCCCGGTGGCGATCCGCCGCTGGCGTAAAGCCTGGTTCTCAGCGCCAATTAAGGCCGAACGTCAGGCCTTTCGCGACGCGGTTCAGGCCCGGCATTACGATGCGATTATCGATGCTCAGGGGCTGGTCAAAAGCGCGGCATTCGTCACCCGGCTGGCGCATGGCGTGAAGCACGGTATGGACTGGCACAGCGCCCGCGAGCCGCTGGCGAGCCTGTTCTACAATTGCCGCCACTCGATTGCGAAGCAGCAGCACGCGGTGGAACGCACCCGGGAACTGTTCGCCAAAAGCCTGGGCTATGCGAAACCGCAAATGCAGGGCGATTACGCCATTTCCCGGCATTTCCTGCACGGTGCGGAGCAGGCGGGCACGCCTTATCTCATCTTCCTGCACGCTACCACCCGTGATGACAAACACTGGCCGGAAGCCCACTGGCGCGATCTTATCGGCCTGCTGAGCGGTACTGGCCTGCGCATCAGGTTGCCGTGGGGTGCCCCGCATGAAGAAGCGCGGGCGAAGCGTCTGGCTGAAGGTTTTGATTACGTAGACGTTCTGCCGCGCATGAAGCTGGACGGCGTGGCACAAGAGCTGGCTGGCGCCACGGCGGTGGTGTCGGTGGATACCGGCCTCAGCCACCTGACGGCGGCGCTTGATCGTCCTAATATTACGCTTTACGGCCCAACGGATCCGGGCCTGATTGGCGGCTATGGCAAAAATCAATATATCTGCCGCCCGGAACATTCATCGCAGCTGAGCGACCTTTCCGCCGCTGCGGTCTTTGCGCAATTAGAGCCTTTGCTGGCAGCAGAGAGAGCCTATGTCTGATTTTTTCTCAGCGGAACGCCCACCGAAGCGCGTGCTGATCGTTAAGCTGCGTCATCACGGTGACGTTCTGCTGACCTCGCCGGTCTTTACGGTGTTGAAAAAAAACTACCCTAATGTCGAAGTGGATGCCCTGGTGTATGACGACACCCAGGCGATGCTCACCAGCCATCCGTTTATCGATCAGGTGCACACCATTGGCCGCAACTGGCGTAAAAAAGGCTGGTTCGCACAGTTCCGCCTGTACCGTGCGCTACTGAATACTCTGAAGGCGCGTCAGTATGACGTGCTGATCAACCTCACCGAACACTGGCATGGCGCGCGTCTGGCGCGACGCCTGAAACCGCGCGTTTCCGTCGGCTTTAAGCCTGATAAACGCAGTGGACTGGCGCGCCGCCGCTGGGTGAAATCCTTCACCACCCTCTATCCGGCGATCCAGGATAACAGCCGCCATATGGTGGAAGTGAATCTCGATGCGCTGCGGCGGATCGGCATTCATCCGCAGACCGACGCCGATAAACATACCCTGTTTGTGCCTGGCGACGCGGCGGAAGCATCGATTGCAGAGAAACTGGCTGGCTTTGGGCTGGCGAGCCACTCCTACATTCTGGTGCACCCGACGTCGCGCTGGATGTTTAAGGCCTGGGATATTAATAAGCTGGCGGCAACCATTGATAACCTGGCGGCCCGCGGCCTGCCGATTATCCTCTCCGCCGCGCCGTCAAAAGAAGAGACCGCCTATATGGATGCGCTGCGTGCCGCGCTCACCCAGCCGGTGTTCGATTTAAGCGGCCAGTTAAACCTGAAAGAACTGGGCGCGCTGATGAAGCACGCGCGGGTCTACTTTGGCGTTGATTCGATGCCGATGCACCTCGCCAGCGCGGTGGGAACGCCGACCGTTGCCATCTTCGGCCCGACCGGGGCGATCAAGTGGGCGCCGTGGGGGGTGAACTACCGCGTCATCACCGCCGGATTTACCTGCCAGCCTTGCGGTAAAGCGGGCTGCGGCGACAGCGGCGTCTCCGACTGCATTACGGCGATCACCCCGCAAATGGTGCTGAGCGCCATCGACACCCTGCTGCTGGAAAACCCGGCATGAAGCTGGCTATCGTTCGACAGACCTATAATCCCAACGGCGGCGCGGAGCGTTTTGTCTCCCGCGCGCTGAATGTGCTGGCGCAGGATACAGACCTGGACGTGACGCTGATCGCCCGTCAGTGGGAAGACGCCGCTGGCTGGAAAACCCTGACGGTTAATCCCGCTTTCCGCAACCGCCTCGATCGCGAATCGGGTTTTGCCGGGGCCGCGGCGGCGCAGTTTGTGCAGTTCGATATCGTGCAGAGTCATGAGCGTATTCCCGGGGCAACCATTTTCCGCGCCGGAGATGGCATACACGCCACCTGGCTTGAGCAGTACAACCGCATCCAGTCGCCGCTGGCGCGCTGGGCGCAGTCCCTGAGCCGCTACCACCGTTATATTTTGCAGGCGGAAGCGCAGATGTTTACCCATCCTGCGCTGCGCAAGGTGATCTGCAATTCGAAAATGGTGCGGGATGATATCGCCCGCCGTTTTAGCCTGCCGGATGACAAACTGACGGTGATCTACAACGGTGTGGATACCGCTCATTTCAGTCCTGAGGTGCGCACACTTTCGCAACGTGATGCGTTGGGGATCCCGCCGACGGCACCAGTGCTGGCCTATGTCGGTTCCGGGTTCAGCCGTAAAGGGGTGGCAACGGCGCTGCGCGCGCTGGTCCCTCACCCTGATGTCTGGCTGCTGATTGCCGGGCGTGATAAGCATGCGCGCAAATTCGAAAAGCTGGCCGAGACCCTCGGGGTGGCATCACGAGTGCGTTTTCTGGGGCCGGTTGCTGATGTACGCCAGGTGTACGGCACCGCTGATGCGCTGATCCTGCCGACACTTTACGATCCCTTCCCGAATGTCTGTGTCGAAGCGCTGGCCTGTGGCCTGCCGCTGCTTACCAGCCATGGCTGCGGCGCGGCGGAGTGGATTAAAGAGGGTGTTAACGGCTGGGTGCGCGACGCGCTCGATAGCGACGGGTATCAGCAGGTGATAGGCCACTGGCTTCAGGGCCGTGAACAGGGTGTCGATTATTCAGCAGCGGCACGCGCCACTGCTGAGCCTTACACCCTGGAGCGGATGGCAAAAGAGCTGCAGGCGCTCTATCGCGACCTGCTGCGCTGAGCCGCAGTGGCAAAGACTTTTTCCATCGCCTCCAGCATGCATTCGCGGGTGAAATGGCTGCACAGGTAATCGTACCCCTGCTGCGCCAGCTTTTCCCGCAGCGCGGCATTTTCGTATAACTGCACAATGGCTTCGCGCAGCGCCGTTTCGTCGCGCTGCGCAATCAGGATCCCGGTCTGGCCGTTAATCACCGCATCTGCCGTGCCGCCCGCGTCGGTGGCGATGGTGGCGATCCGCGAAGCCAGTGACTGCAACACCCCCTGCGGAACGCCTTCCATATCATGCGAGGGGCTGAGTGCGACATCAAAGGCCGGGAACCAGCGTTCTGGATCGCTGCGATGGCCTGCCATGACCACCCGCTGCTGCAATCCCAGGTCGATAATTTCCTGCTCCAGCGTCGCTTTATGCGGCCCTTCACCGACAATCGCCAGCCTGATGTGCGGATGATCAATGGCGGCCAGCGCGCGCAGCAGCACGCTATGACCTTTATTAGGCCGCAGGTGCGACACCACGCCCAGCCAGAAATCCTCCTGCGTCAGGCCGCAGTGTTCACGGGCAGCCTGTTTATCTGCCGGGTGAAAACGCTGTGTATCCACGCCGCTCGGCACAGACGTGCTCTGGGCCATCGGCACACCAATGTCTGCCATCTGTTGGCGCAGCGCTTCTCCGGTGGTCACGATATGGGCACAGGCCTTGCGAAACAGCCAGCGGGTGGTCCAGTTATTGCGCGGCACGCCGGAGGCATGACGGGTACGCACCAGCGGAACCGGATCTGGCAGGGTGAGATTAGCCAGCGCCACCAGCCAGGTATCGGCGGAATTGTGACTATTGATGACATCAATAGATCGCCGGTTCTCTTTCAGCCAGTGGCGCAACAGCTGGAGATTTTGCAGGTTCTTACGCCGAAGTGGCATCGTCACCACCGTTAACCCAGCATCACGTGCCAGGACGTGTAGCGGTGCACTCTCCGGGCAAAGTATGGTCACCTGATGGCCGCGCTGAATCATCCCTAAGGACTCATTAATGATGCGTAATGGCTGTCCGCCCTTACCACCGTCTGCTTCAGTGTGAACAATATGCATACTTTTCCTGTTTATTGTGCAAGAACTTGCCATAGCAGCAAATTATAACCTTTACGGCCCGGGTAATACATAAAGCCTGGTGCCGGAAAGCGCCTAACGGATTATTCTTGCTTACAAACATTGTCCTTCTGTAGGTCAGGTATTTGTGATAGTTTTCTCTGGCTTTTTATTTCCCACGGAAAAACCGTGGAGATCGCTCACAGCGTTGTTAACCAGCCGGTCAAGAACCGAAAAATCCTTAACCAGCCCAAAATATATGACAAATACTCGTAACATTTTGACAGGTCTGTTAGTCCTTGCTGTACTGGCTTTATGTTTTATCTGGCCTATTCCCAACGATCAGCTACCTTTTCACCGCAATGGGTTGATTTATCCCATTGTCGCCGTGGCACTTGGCCTGTTTTTTAATGGAGTAACAACCAGACAACGGCTGGATTTAAGCAAAATTAAGTTCGTTCTTATTGTGATATGGGCGTTAACTTTCTTTATTGTGATTAATGGTTTTTTTGTCGCCCCCGACATAAAAGAAATGGTTTCTGCCTGGAGTGGCCAGTGGCTACGCCCGGTATTATTGTTCTGCGCTGGCCTGGTATTATTACCGGCGATTCAGAGAACTTACCCCTCGATGTCTGCCGCCCGCTTCTTTACGCTGGTGATCCTCTTCTTCTGGGGCGTGGTCTGCGTACATTTACTGGATTCACTCTGGCTCTACTGGCGCGACGGTTATATTCACTGGGGCGAAACGCGGATTGTCTATAACCGCACCCGCATGAGCTTCCAGGTCAATATGATCACCGGCTTCCTGATGGCCGAGCTGCTGGCGCGTGGTCTGCTGCATCAACGCTTCCTGCGCCTGAAAACCCCGGTTCTGGCATTAATGTTAATAAGTAACCTGTTGTGTACCGCGCTGGTGGATACCCGCTGGGGCACTATCGGCCTGGTTGGCAGCCTGTTCTCGACCTTTATCCTGCTGAGCCTGCACAGCATGCGTCGCAGCCGGGTGATCGTCACCGGGGGGATCCTCGTCGGGATTGTTGTAGCTTCTGCGCTGCTCGGTTACGCCTCATGGAAAACCGATCCACGCTGGCAAAACCTGGAAAGTGATGCCATTGCTGGCTGGAACGCCCCCTTCACCAGCTTTTGTTACAACAAAACAGACGGAACGGTACCGGTTAACAGCCAGGGTGTCGCCATGAACCACTCCAACGGCTGCCGGGCCAGCTTCTTCCATCAGGGGTGGAACCTGATTGCCGAGCATCCGGCAGGCGTAGGGGCCAAAAAAGAGGCATTCCGCTATGTGCTGCGCCGGGATACCCAGGATAACCGTATCAACATTCCCCATAGCCACTATGGCCTGATTGAATTTGGCATTCAGAACGGTGTTATTGGCATTGCAGGCTGGCTGATTCTGCTGGTGGGCTGCTGGTATATCGGCTGGCGAGAATTCCGTCGTGGCAAAATGATGGTGGGGATGTTCCTGCTGCTCTTTACCATCGGCTTCTTCTGCCGGACCATGGTCGATCACAACCTCAAAGATCACTATCTGGAGCAGTATATGTTACTGACCGGCCTGCTGGTTGGCATGTGCGCGCTGCGCCCTGCAAACACCGAAAAGCAAACGTCCTGATCACTCTGACGCGCCAGGGGAATAATCACCCTGGCGCGGAACGCTTTAGCCTGTCGGCTGTCGAATTGCCAGCAAATGGCCTCGTTATACCCTTTTTATTGCTGCGTATTTTTACGGAGAAAGCATGTCTGAAACGCCTCAATTAAGCCTCATCGTTGCCGTTTTTAATGGCGAAAAATTCCTGAGCGCTTTTTTTGACAGCATTAAACAGCAGAATTTATCGAGCCTCGAACTCATTATTGTTAATGACGGCTCAACGGATCGCTCAGCTGAAATTATTGCCCGCTATGCCAGTGAATTTAGCCATTTCCAGATAATCGATCAGCCTAATGGCGGCGTATCGGCCGCACGTAATACTGGCCTTGCCCTCGCAACAGGCGAATACGTTGCCTTCCCCGATATCGATGACGTTATTTATCCAGGCATGTACCAGCGTCTGTTGGATATTGCCTTTGCAGGCCAGTTGGATGTCGCCACCTGCAACGGCACCTATATTTATGACGACGGCCGCCCATCGAAAAAGATTTTTCCGTCCGACAAGCTCGCGTCTACAGGCGTGCTCGACGGCCCGGAGTGGCTGCAGATGGCACTGGCATCACGTAAATTCCTGCACGTCACCTGGCTGAATATCTATCGCCACGCCTTTATCAAAGCCCAGGGTTTCACCTTCGAACACGGGCTGCGCCATCAGGATATTCCCTGGACCACGGAAGTGCTGCTGACGGCCAAACGCGTGCAATATGTGGATGAAGTCTATTATGACTATCTGATTCACTCTGCATCGGTTTCCCACACGCCCGGCACTGACGATACGCGGATGCGCTCTTCACGCCACTATATGAAAATCCTCGAAATGCTGGATGCCATTAATAAACGCTATCCAGAACAGGTGAAGCGCGCCCCGGCCTGTCAGTGGCAAATTGCCAAAGAAGGACTGGGTATTCTGCACAGCATTAACAATATCGAAGACAGCGCGAAAAAACGCGAAATCACCCAGGAACTGTTCGATCGCGGCATCTGGTCGATGATCTGGCAAAACGCGCGCGGTTTACGCCAGCGCTGGCGCCTGGGGCGTCGTTACTTCCGCCTTAAAAAAATCATCGGCTAACGAACATTATGAGCAAACTTAAATTACATGCGGTCTCCCGCGCTGATTTCATCGCCAAAAACTATGCAGACTTCCAGACGCTGCTGGATAACCGCGTCAACCCGGATACCATCCCGGAGCGTTTCTACTGCGGCGGTCGCGGCGGCTGGACGTTCCAGACAACTCTGGCGCTGAAACACTACTACGGTGACGACATTGAGTGCTCCTTTGGATCGGAGTGCCGCCCGGATGCCATCAACCTGATGCATAACGATGATTTTGGATCGCGCGTCAAACCCTGGCGTGGGGTGACCGTCGTCGCACGTGCCGACCGCCCACCGGTAATTGGCGCGGACGTGGTTGTGGATCAGAACCCGGAAGTCGATAACCGCAGCAACCGCATCTTTGTTCCGTACTGGCCACAGCCAGGGGTGAAACCGCGTGAGCGTACTGATGAAACCGTCAAAACCGTGGCCTTTTTTGGCCGCGTCGACAGCTTCCCGGAGGCGTTCCGCAGCGAGGCCTTTAAACAGCGTCTTGCCGAGCAAGGCATTGACCTGCGTATCTCCTTTGATAACTGGACTGACTATCAGGACGTGGACGTCTGTATCAGCTTCCGCAAATCGCACGACCACAAGCTGGCGCGCAAACCAGCCAGCAAGCTGATTAACAATTGGCTGGGCAAAACGGTGATGATCTGCGACGACGAGCCATCGTACCGCGCGATCCGCGAAAGCGAGTTCGACTACCTGATCGCCAAAACGCCGGATGAGGCTTTTGAGGCCATCATGCGGCTTAAAAACAATCCAGACCTGTATCGTCAGATGCGCGAGCAGGGTGATAAACGTCTGCAGGTTTATTCCCGCGAAGCGGTCGCCGCGCGCTGGTTCAGCCTGTTTGAGGATATTTGGCGTAAAGGACTGCATAAACGCCCTACCCTGGTTCGTGCACTGCGCTTTGGTTTCGGTAAAGCCATTCGCCCGCTGACTAAAAAGTTTTAAGTAACCTTGAGTCCGTTCATGTTTAAAACATCCTCACAATCGTCACACACGCCGCGCCGCACTATTCTGCGTACCGTGATACTCACGCTGGTTTTGCTGGTGCTGTTTTCACTGTGTGAAATCATCATCCTGCTGAAAGACCATGTTTATCAGCCGAAATCCAGCGACATGTCGCTGTATCTGATCATTTCCCTGCTGGCGGCTATCAGCGCCCGCTATTTCCTCACCCGTCTGCTGCTGGCGGTTACCTTTATCGTGCAGATATCGGAAGCGGTTTATTACCAGTTCTACGGCCAGTTTTATGGCCCGAGTGAAGTGTGGCTGGCCTTTGTCGAAACCAAAGATATCGCCAGCGGCATTACGGACAGTCTGGGATCGCTTGGGATCTACTTTGCCATCATGGCCGTCGCAGTAATCTTTGCGCTGGTCTTTACTCGTCGTCTGGCACCGCAGTGGCATAAGTGGGTGGCGATGCCGTGCCTGCTGGCTATCGTGGTGATGTTTGCCGGTCAGTTCTATAAAGCCATCGACGGGCAGATGTATAAATTCAACCCGGATCTGCGCCACTCCTTACTGCGTAACGGTCTGTCGGCCATGAGTTACAGCGCTATTCGCCTGATCCCTGAAGCCCTTTCCGGCGAAAACCAGAGCATAACGCACTATGAGCCGTATAAGGTCACACCGGTGGAAGGCAGTCACGCCGGGAAATACTCCATCATCCTGGCGATTGGTGAAAGCCTCAACCCGCATCACGTCAGCGCCCTGGGCTACGATCGCGACACCACGCCGGAACTGAAAGCCCTGATGCAGCAGTATCAGGGTACGGGTCGGCTGATCGTCTCGAACGCGGTTTCGACCCGCGTGGCGATCCCGATGCTGGTCAATAACCTGCGCGAGCCGGACAACTACGATGCTTATAAGTCGAAGTCGACCAACATCTTTACCAATGCTAAAAAGCAGGGCTACCAGACGGCATTTATCTCTGCTCAGGGTCTGGAAGGGCTGAGCAACTGGATTGGTATCCACGATATCGACCTGTGGGAAGATACGCAGATCCGCCCGGCGCCGGACGTCGGTGCCGATGTGGTGCTAACCCCTTCCGTTGAGCAGGCGAAGCTGGACTGGAACAAGCCTTTCCTGATGGTGCTGAACAGCCGTGCGCCGCATATTCCGTATGAGCGCAACATTCCGCAGGGCTTCGCGAAATTCTCTACCCCACGCCTGAGTGACGACGTGGCGCAGAAGAAAAATGAATACGATGATGCCGTGCGCCTGTACGACAAAGAGCTGGCCTCGGCAATCCGTACCGCGATGGCGAAATCCAGACTGCCGGTCCTGGTGTTTATTACCTCAGATCACGGCGAACGCGTGGGTGATGGCGGGCTGTTCGGCCACTCGATTGTCGAAATGCCGATTGCCCAGGTGCCGTTCCTCTACTTCAGTAACGATCCGGCGTATACGATGAGCGCTATCAGCCCACAGGTGCCGCTCAACCATTACCAGATGGCGACGCTGATCAACAAGATGTTGGGTTACGCAGTCAGCAACCCGAACCAGAAGGACGACAGCTACTACATCACCGGGGGTGATATTCGCGGCCTGTCGGAGCGCGTCACCTACCATCTGAACGAACTGCCGGAAGCGGAACGTTAAGCAGAAATCATAAAACGGGCATCAGATGCCCGTTTTTTTATCTGCGAACGCATGTAACGCAGGCAAATGGCTGAGCAAAAGCGCCAAAGGGATAGCTTTAAACGGCCTAAATGCTTAGAATTTGCCCGCCGAAACTGAAAAAACGGATAATCGCTTGGAATTGTTGTATACCGCTCTGCTCTATATTATTCAGCCACTGGTGTGGCTACGACTGCTGCTGCGTAGCCGTAAAGCGCCTGCCTACCGTAAACGCTGGGCTGAACGCTATGGTTTCTGCCGCAACAAAGTTGCGCCGGACGGTATCCTGCTCCACTCCGTGTCCGTGGGTGAAACGCTGGCGGCCATTCCGCTGGTTCGTGCCCTGCGCCACCGTTATCCTTCGTTGCCGATCACCGTCACCACCATGACGCCAACCGGCTCCGAACGCGCCATGTCGGCCTTTGGCAAAGATGTGCATCACGTCTATCTGCCTTACGATTTACCCTGCGCCATGAACCGTTTCCTCAATACCGTGCGCCCTAAGCTGGTGATTGTGATGGAAACCGAACTGTGGCCGAACATGATTTCTGCCCTGCACAGCCGTAAAATTCCGCTGGTGGTGGCCAACGCCCGCCTGTCGGAGCGCTCTGCGAAGGGATACGGCAAGCTGGGCAAATTTATGCGTCGCCTGCTGAGTAAAATCACCCTGATCGCCGCCCAGAATGAAGAAGACGGCGCGCGCTTCCTGTCGCTTGGCCTGAAGCGCAATCAGTTGGCGGTCACCGGCAGCCTGAAGTTTGATATTTCGGTTACCCCGGAACTGGCTGCCCGAGCTATTACCCTGCGTCGCCAGTGGGCGCCGCGCCGTAAAGTATGGATCGCTACCAGCACCCACGACGGCGAAGAAGAGATTATCCTCCAGGCGCATCGCCAGCTTCTGGAAAGCTTCCCGGACCTGTTGTTAATTCTGGTGCCACGTCATCCTGAGCGTTTTAAAGATGCCCGTGACATGGTGCAGAAAGGCGGGTTCAGCTTCACTATGCGCAGCAGCGGTGAAATCCCGTCCTCCGGCACTCAGGTCGTGATTGGCGATACCATGGGCGAGCTGATGTTGCTGTACGGCATTGCCGATCTGGCCTTTGTCGGCGGCAGCCTCGTGGAGCGCGGCGGGCATAACCCGCTGGAGCCAGCAGCGCACGCCATTCCAGTGCTGATGGGGCCACACACTTTCAACTTCAAAGACATCTGCGCCAAACTGCAGCAGGCTGACGGGCTGATTACGGTCACCGATGCACATTCGATCGTGAAGGAAGTTTCCACCCTTCTGACCGACGAAGATTATCGCCTGTGGTATGGCCGCCATGCTGTCGAAGTGCTGCATCAGAATCAGGGGGCATTGACCCGCCTGCTGCAACTTCTGCAACCTTACCTGCCCCTGCGGAGCCATTGATGTCTGCGCGCCTGTCGGTCGTCATGATCGCCAAAAACGCCGCTGACCTGCTGCCAGATTGCCTCGCCTCCGTGGCGTGGGCCGATGAGATCGTTCTGCTTGATTCCGGCAGCACCGACGCCACGGTGGAGGTCGCCCGCGCGGCCGGTGTGCAGGTCTATATCAATACCGACTGGCAGGGCTACGGCATCCAGCGCCAGCGCGCGCAGGCGTTCGCCACTGGCGACTATGTCCTGATGATCGACACCGACGAGCGTGTTACCCCGGAACTGCAACAGGCCATCCAGCATGTGCTGGCTGCACCGCAGCCTGATGCCGTCTACAGCATCGCCCGGCGCAACTACTTCCTGGGTCGCTTTATGCGGCACAGTGGCTGGTATCCCGATCGCGTGATGCGCCTGTACTCGCGCACGCGCTATCAGTACAACGATAACCTGGTGCACGAATCGCTGGCCTGCGACGGCGCACGCGTGGTTGCCCTCAATGGCGATCTGTTGCATCTCACCTGTCGTGATTTCGCCAGCTTCCAGCGTAAACAGCTGAATTACGCCACGGCATGGGCGCAGGAGCGTCATCAGCGCGGTAAGACAACCTCGCTGGCGGGTATTTTCAGCCACACCGCAGGGGCGTTCCTGAAGACGCTGGTGCTGCGCGGTGGCGTGCTGGACGGTAAACAGGGCTGGTTACTGGCAGTGGTTAACGCCCAGTATACTTTTAATAAATACACCGAGCTGTGGGCGCTGAACCGCGGCTACTCAGAGAAAGCGTGAGCCATGAGCACAAAAGCGATTTATCCGGGTACCTTCGATCCCATCACTAACGGTCACATCGATATCGTCACACGTGCGGCGAGCATGTTTGATACGGTGATTCTGGCGATTGCCGCCAGCCCCAGCAAAAAGCCGCTGTTCGACCTTGACGAGCGGGTGGCCCTGGCGAAAGCCGCGACTGCGCACCTGCCAAATGTGGATGTGGTGGGCTTTAGCGATCTGATGGCGAACTTTGCCCGCGCTCAGCAGGCGAATATCCTGATTCGCGGGCTGCGGGCGGTGGCTGATTTTGAATATGAGATGCAGCTCGCCCACATGAATCGCCATCTGATGCCCGAGCTGGAGAGCGTCTTCCTGATGCCATCCAAAGAGTGGTCGTTTATCTCCTCTTCGCTGGTGAAAGAGGTCGCGCGCCACGCGGGTGATGTTACCCATTTCCTGCCTGCCGTTGTGCATCAGGCGTTAATGGACAAACTGAAGTAGTTCCTGCCTTTTTGCCGGGCGACGCTGCGCTTGCCCGGCCTGCATTGCATTATTTCTGGCACTGACGGCAGTAGAAGGTGGCGCGCTGCGCGTGCTTCGTTGCCACAATCGGCGCACCGCAGACCCGGCATGGCTCATCTTTACGGCCATAAACCTGCAGCTCCTGAGCAAAGTAGCCCGGCTTACCGTCGCTTTGCAGGAAATCCTTCAGGGTGGTTCCGCCCTGCTCAATCGAACGCAGCAGCACCGCTTTGATCACCCTGACCAACAGCTCACACTCCTGAGCAGAAAGCGATGAGGCTAAGCGATCGGGATGGATCCCGGCAGCAAAGAGCGATTCACTGGCATATATATTACCGACACCGACCACCAGCTTGTTATCCATCAGCCAGGGTTTAATCGGGGATTTTTTCTTCGCGCACTTCGCTTTCAGGTATTCCGCGTCAAAGGCGTCCGAGAGCGGCTCCGGCCCCAGGTGCGCCAGCACGTTATGCCCTTCCAGCTCTTTAGTCCACAGCCAGGCGCCAAAGCGGCGGGGATCGGTGTAGCGCAGCACTTTGCCATTGCTCATCACCAGGTCAACGTGGTCGTGCTTTTCTGCGGGCAGCTCTTCGCTAAGGATGCGTAAGCTCCCGGACATCCCCAGATGGATGATGATCCAGCCATCCGGCAGTTCCAGCAGCAGGTACTTCGCGCGGCGCTGTACGCTGAGAACAGGTTTGTCACTCAGCGTGTGGATCTCATCAGAAACCGGCCAGCGCAGGCGGCCGTTACGGACAACAGCGTGAAGAATGGTCGCACCGACCAGGTGAGGCTCAATGCCACGGCGGCTGGTCTCTACCTCAGGTAATTCAGGCATGGTTCCTCCGTTGAGATGCAGAATGCAAAAAACCCCGCAGGTGCGGGGTTTTTCAGTACAAGGAGCCTAAAATTATTTAATTTTAGCTTCTTTGTACATTACGTGCTGGCGTACAACTGGATCGAACTTTTTCAGTTCCAGTTTTTCCGGCTTAGTACGTTTGTTCTTCGTGGTGGTGTAGAAGTGACCTGTACCAGCAGAAGAAACCAGCTTGATTTTCTCGCGAATACCTTTAGCCATGATTTATTTCCTCTTTAAGTACTTAGTACTTTTCGCCACGGGCACGCAGTTCGGACAGAACTGTATCGATGCCTTTCTTATCAATAACACGCATACCTTTAGCAGATACACGCAGGGTGACAAAACGCTTCTCGCTCTCAACCCAGAAACGGTGAGAGTGCAGGTTCGGCAGGAAACGGCGTTTAGTCGCGTTCAGTGCGTGGGAACGGTTGTTACCGGTCACCGGACGCTTGCCAGTAACTTGGCAGACTCGGGACATGTCTATTCTCCAAAAATCAAATTAGCTCGAGCTTCGTATGGGGTATCGGCGCCTCGTCAGGCTTTACAGCCCAGTCATCGCAGTTCTAAGTGAACCATCGATTGCCAGGCCCAATTGCCAAACCCGAGATTCTCAAAGGTGGCGTAGTATACGCTGACTCGAGGATGTGCTCAAGTCCCGAACAGACAAAGATCCCGATGGATCGCGAGAAATGGCTTAAATCCATCCACGTTCTGCAAACGAAACGTACTCTCCACGGCCTATCACCAGATGATCAAGAACACGAATGTCCATGAATTGACAGCATTTCATAATGCGTGCGGTCACGTCTCTGTCGGCTTTACTCGGTTCGGCGCGTCCTGAGGGATGATTATGCGCGAGGATCACGCCAGCGGCATTCACTTTTATCGCTTCGCGCACAATTTCACGTGGATGCACCTCCACATGGCTCAGGGTACCCGAAAATAGCCGGGAGTGTTTCAGCACGCGGTTTTGATTATCGAGGAAAATCACCATAAAAATCTCCCTCTCCTCTTCCGCCAGCTGGCTGCGCACAAACTCCCGGGTCATCTCCGGGTTTTTAAGCGGGTTTTCTTGCCGTATCCCCGAGCAATAGTACCGGCGGGCAAGCTCCGCAATACCTCTGAGCTGGGCGAATTTCGCAATCCCGATCCCGTCCACGCCCCTGAACGCCGTCAGTTCGGCAGTCAGCAAGCCGTGCAGGGAGCCGAAATGCTGCAACAGGTCTTTAGAAAGCGTGAAAACATTTTTACTTCGCGTACCGGTTCGCAGGAACAGCGCCAGCAGCTCTTCGTCCGTCAGCGTTGTCGCGCCATCAGCGAGCATTTTTTCCCGCGGCAACTGCGGGAATGGTGTATCCATACTCAGCCCTCCTCCATCGTCAGGCTATGCTGCCATAGACCGTTCCCCCTCACGATGGCGGATTGCTTGTCTTGCGTAACGCCTCGCAAAGTGGCGGATGGACAACATCACGATGCTTTTCGGATTGTGATAAAATGCCCGTCTCTCAGGTGAACCCAACAGGAAAGAATCATGATGAGCCTGGCCGGTAAAAAAATCGTTCTCGGTGTCAGCGGCGGCATTGCGGCCTATAAAACGCCGGAACTGGTGCGCCGTTTGCGTGAGCGTGGCGCAGACGTGCGGGTGGCAATAACCGAAGGGGGCAAAGCGTTTATTACGCCACTGAGCCTGCAAGCCGTTTCGGGCTACCCTGTGTCGGACAGCCTGCTTGATCCGGCGGCCGAAGCCGCGATGGGCCATATCGAACTGGGTAAATGGGCCGATTTAGTCATCCTCGCGCCGGCCACCGCCGATCTCATCGCCCGTGTCGCAGCCGGCATGGCCAACGACCTGGTGTCCACCATCTGCCTGGCCACTCCGGCCCCGGTCGCCGTGGTACCCGCCATGAACCAGCAGATGTACCGCAACGCAGCAACGCAGCATAACCTTGCCACGCTGGCTTCCCGTGGCTTGCTGATCTGGGGGCCAGACAGCGGCAGCCAGGCCTGTGGCGATATCGGCCCGGGCCGTATGCTGGATCCGCTGGCGATTGTGGATCTGGCTGCCAGCCATTTTTCACCTGTCAACGATCTGCAACATCTCAGCATCATGATTACCGCGGGTCCGACGCGTGAGCCGTTGGATCCGGTGCGCTATATCACTAACCAAAGCTCCGGCAAGATGGGCTTTGCGATTGCCGCCGCCGCCGCGCAGCGCGGAGCCAGGGTTACGCTGGTCAGCGGCCCGGTGTCGTTGCCAACCCCACCGCGGGTGCAGCGCATCGACGTGACAACCGCGCTGGAGATGGAAGCGGCTGTCCAGGCACAGGCACAACAGCAGCAAATTTTTATTGGCTGTGCCGCCGTGGCGGACTACCGCGCAGCGGCCATAGCAGATGAGAAAATTAAAAAGCAAGGCGATGAAATCACAATAAAAATGGTGAAAAACCCGGATATCGTTGCCGGTGTCGCCGCGCTAAAAGATCGTCGGCCTTACGTTGTTGGGTTTGCTGCTGAAACAAATAATGTGGAAGAATATGCCCGGCAAAAACGTACCCGCAAAAACCTCGATTTGATTTGCGCGAATGACGTATCGCTGGCCACCCAAGGGTTTAACAGCGACAGCAATGCACTGCACCTATTCTGGCAGGAGGGAGATAAAGTCTTACCGCTTGAGCGCAAGGAACTCCTGGGCCAACTATTACTGGACGAGATCGTTACCCGTTATGATGAAAAAAATCGACGTTAAGATTCTGGACCCGCGCGTTGGTCAGGAATTTCCCCTGCCGACCTATGCTACATCCGGTTCTGCCGGTCTTGATCTGCGCGCCTGCCTCGACGCCGCTGTAGAACTGGCGCCGGGTGCTACCACCCTGCTGCCGACCGGTCTTGCAATTCACATTGCCGATGCCTCTCTGGCTGCGGTGATCCTGCCGCGCTCTGGCCTGGGCCATAAGCATGGCATCGTGCTGGGCAACCTGGTGGGGCTTATCGATTCCGACTACCAGGGTCAGCTGATGGTCTCCGTCTGGAACCGTGGCCAGGACAGCTTCACCATCCAACCCGGCGAGCGTGTCGCCCAGATGGTATTCGTCCCGGTGGTACAGGCTGAATTTAATCTGGTAGAAGACTTCGACGCCACCGATCGCGGCGAAGGCGGCTTCGGCCATTCCGGGCGTAAATAAACCCGGCTAAACGCATCTCACAATCTAATAACGTATTAACAAACCGCAAACACCTGTTTGCGGTCGTTGTGTGGATGTCAGCCTGACAAGTGCTTATTTTCAGGGGTATTTTGCAACATGGCAGAAAAACAAACAGCGAAAAGGAACCGTCGCGAAGAAATACTTCAATCTCTGGCTCTGATGCTTGAATCCAGCGATGGCAGTCAACGCATCACCACCGCAAAACTGGCCGCCTCTGTGGGCGTGTCGGAAGCGGCGCTGTACCGTCATTTCCCCAGTAAAACGCGGATGTTCGACAGCCTGATCGAGTTTATCGAAGATAGCCTGATCACGTGTATCAACCTGATTCTGAAGGATGAAAAAGACACCACCGCACGGCTGCGTCTGATTGTTCAGCTGATCCTCGGTTTCGGTGAACGCAATCCGGGTTTAACCCGTATCCTGACCGGCCATGCACTGATGTTTGAGCAGGACAGGCTACAGGGGCGGATTAACCAGCTTTTCGAACGTATTGAAGCGCAGCTGCGCCAGGTATTGCGCGAAAAGAAGATGCGTGAAGGCGAGGGTTACAGCATGGATGAATCGCTGCTTGCGGGGCAGGTGCTGGCATTCTGTGAAGGGATGCTCTCCCGCTTTGTGCGCAGTGAATTCAAATATCGCCCAACGGACGATTTTGACGCCCGCTGGCCGTTAGTAGCTGCGCAGTTGCAGTAGCGGAAACAGTATTCCAGGCCCGGTAAGCACAGCGCCACCGGGCACTTTATTTACACGCCAAACTCTTCGCGATACGCCCGCACCGCCGCCAGGCTCTCTGCCATCTCCGGCTTCTCTTCCAGATACGCGATCAGGTCTTTCAGGGTGATGATCGATGTCACTTTACAGCTGTAGTCACGTTCCACTTCCTGAATAGCAGAAATTTCCCCCCGGCCGCGCTCCTGGCGGTCCAGCGAGATCAGCACGCCCGCCAGCGTCGCGTTATTCGCCTGGATAATCTCCATTGATTCACGAATGGCGGTGCCCGCGGTGATCACATCATCCACCAGCATGACGCGGCCCTGCAGGGCGCTGCCGACCAGATTACCGCCTTCGCCGTGGGTCTTAGCCTCTTTACGGTTAAAGCAGTACGGTACGTCGCGATCGTGATGCTCCGCCAGCGCCACGGCGGTGGTCGTGGCAATCGGGATGCCTTTATAGGCCGGGCCAAACAGCAGATCGAATTCAATCCCGGAATCCACCAGCGCTTCGGCATAGAAGCGGCCTAACAGTGCCAGATCGCGCCCGGTATTAAACAGCCCGGCGTTAAAGAAATAGGGGCTTTTGCGCCCGGATTTCAGCGTAAATTCGCCAAACTTAAGTACCTGCTTGCTAAGCGCAAACTCAATAAACTGGCGCTGATACGGTTTCATGGATTCGCTCCTTACTTTTCTACGGACAAAAAAAAGGCGACTCATCAGTCGCCTTTAAAATCAATTTTCTAACGCCGCCTTCTGCGTCGTTACGATAGATTCGATTCCCTCTCGGGCTAACGCCAACAGGGCGAGAAGCTCTTCATGGGTAAACGGCTCACCTTCTGCCGTGCCCTGCACTTCGATGATGCGACCATCTTCGGTCATCACCACGTTCATGTCGGTCTCTGCTGCAGAGTCTTCAACGTACTCCAGATCGCACAGCGCTTCGCCATTGACGATACCCACAGACACCGCAGCAACCATGCCTTTAAGTGGATTCGCTTTCAGCTTGCCAGCCGCAACCAGTTTGTTGAGGGCATCGGCCAGCGCCACGCAGGCACCAGTGATAGAGGCAGTGCGCGTGCCGCCGTCTGCCTGGATCACGTCGCAGTCCAGGGTGATGGTAAACTCGCCCAGCGTTTTCAGATCAACCGCCGCGCGCAGCGCACGGGCGATCAGACGCTGAATCTCCATAGTACGGCCACCCTGTTTACCTTTCGCCGCTTCGCGAGCGTTACGGGTGTGGGTGGAGCGTGGCAGCATGCCATATTCGGCAGTGATCCAGCCCTGACCCTGGCCTTTCAGGAAGCGTGGCACACCCTCTTCGATAGAGGCGGTGCACAGCACTTTGGTGTCACCGAATTCAACAAGCACAGAGCCTTCAGCGTGTTTTGTATAGTTACGGGTCAGGGTGACGGGGCGCACCTGGTTGGCGCTACGACCTGATGGACGCATGATGATATCTCCGGCTTGAAACGAATGTGGCTGCGCATTATACGGATTAAACGCGCTTATTCCTATCCTGAGAAAGCCCCGAAAGCTATAATCCCCCCATCTCTCCTTTGAAAACGGAAATGTCTATGATCCGCAGTATGACCGCCTACGCCCGCCGTGAAATCAAGGGTAGCTGGGGCAGCGCTACCTGGGAAATGCGCTCGGTAAACCAACGCTATCTTGAAACCTATTTCCGTATGCCGGAGCAGTTCCGCAGTCTTGAGCCAGTGGTTCGCGAGCGTATCCGCGCTCGTCTGACGCGCGGAAAGATTGAATGCAACCTGCGTTTTGAGCCTGATGCGAGTGCGCAAGGGGAGCTGATCCTCAACGAAAAACTGGCTAAACAGCTGGTGAACGCCGCTAACTGGGTCAAGATGCAGAGCGACGAAGGCGAAATCAACCCGGTTGATATTCTGCGCTGGCCTGGCGTGATGGCGGCTGGCGAACAGGATCTGGACGCGATTACCGCTGAGATCCTGGCTGCGCTGGACGGTACGCTGGACGATTTCATCGTGGCCCGTGAAACCGAAGGCCAGGCACTGAAAGCGCTGATCGAGCAGCGCCTGGAAGGTGTGAGCGGCGAAGTGGTGAAGGTCCGTTCCCATATGCCAGAAATCCTGCAGTGGCAGCGCGAGCGTCTGGTCGCCAAACTGGAAGATGCCGAAGTGCAGCTGGAGAATAACCGTCTCGAGCAGGAACTGGTGCTGATGGCCCAGCGTATCGACGTTTCCGAAGAGCTGGACCGTCTGGAAGCGCATGTCAAAGAGACGTATAACATTCTGAAGAAGAAAGAGGCCGTAGGTCGCCGCCTCGATTTTATGATGCAGGAGTTCAACCGCGAATCGAACACCCTGGCGTCGAAATCGATCAACGCTGAAGTGACTAATTCTGCGATTGAACTGAAAGTGCTGATTGAACAAATGCGCGAACAGATTCAGAACATCGAATAATCAGAATGGGTAACTCAGCGTAAGTTACCCATTAGTTTTTCTAATGCCATAAAAGATCATTAAAGAATAATTCTTTTCTCTTTACTGAGAAAAATGGTGTGTATGGATTAGTTAAACTAAGCTAAAAATCTTCGCCTTAGAAAATATCAATCGTGCTCCGCCCTACAAAAGGCTACTCTGCTGAACGTTTTTGGGGGGCGACAATGCTTTTACACATTCTTTATCTGGTCGGTATTACGGCCGAAGCGATGACCGGGGCGCTGGCTGCCGGGCGTCGTCGTATGGACACTTTTGGTGTCATCATTATTGCCACCGCAACGGCACTCGGCGGAGGGTCTGTTCGCGATATCTTGCTTGGGCACTATCCTCTCGGTTGGGTCAAACATCCAGAGTATGTTGTGATTGTTGCTGTTGCTGCTGTGCTCACAACCATTTTCGCCCCTGTGATGCCTTATCTTCGACGTCTGTTTCTGGTTCTGGACGCAATAGGCTTGATTGTGTTCTCTATTATTGGTGCTCAGATTGCGCTGGATATGGGGGAAGGCCCGATCATTGCGACTATTGCTGCCGTGGTAACCGGAGTATTTGGCGGCGTGTTGCGCGACATGTTCTGTAAGCGTATTCCGTTGGTTTTCCAGAAAGAGCTTTACGCCGGCATCTCGTTCGCTGCAGCCTTGCTATACATCGCATTGCAGCATTATGTATCGAACAATGATGTCATCGTTATTACGACACTACTTTTTGGTTTTACCCTGCGTATGATGGCGCTGCGCTCGAAACTTGGGCTACCCGTTTTTCATTACACACATGATTCGCACTGAGTTTTTAACAAAAGGATAAGAGGAAAATGGACAGAAAAAAGCACTTTTGTGCGCTTATAATATATTGGAAAGCGCATACAATACCTCTCTGTCATTATCTTCAAAATTTGCATTAAGAACTGATGTCATTTGCTAAAGCCTCTGTCCTCATCATAGATAAAAAGATCTGCAGGCATTTTTTAATCCTGCTGCTGTGCTCTGTATTGATTCAATTATGGCCGGTGTATTTCACACAACCTGCACGTTTTATGGTGCGCATTGCGATTTGTAATAGCCTTTTGTTGCTTGCTGCCGCAGCTATCTATCGCTACCTCCCCGGTAAAATTATTGCCTTCGCTCTGACTGTTCTGTTAACGCTCAATTTTGCGTTTGCGTTCAGTACGTGGAATGTTTACCAGAGCGAATTCAACACCGTTTTTGCCATGAGTATCCTGGCAACCCATATTGCTGAAGCTAAAAGCATGTCGGGGCTCTATATCAATAGCCTTCCCATTGTCATGGCCTATTTTGTTATTACCTGGTACGCCATTAAGTCTCTTAGCGAAAACCTGTCGGATCGGGCAAAAACCATCAGTATGGTGTTACTGGTGGGCTATATGGGCTGGTACTCTGCCGCAAGCTGGCTTAAAAAGCGCAAAGACCTGGAAGTCTACTATCCGCTCAGTTCAAGGATCCTGACTTATACGCCGTTTTACATCGGTTCTGAATTTATTATTGCTCACCGGGACAACGCGTTAGCTGAGAAAATCAGTAAGCAAAATGTGCATTATCCTGCCCTGCAATACCAACGCACCGGTATCGAAAACTACGTGGTTATCGTCGGGGAATCTGCACGACGCAGCAATATGCAGCTTTATGGTTTCAACCAGAACACTACACCTGTTGAGTCATCTTTTAAAAAGAACGCTCTGATCTTCAGGAATGCTATTGCCCCGGCATCGGCCACGGTACTGGCGGTCCCTATGATCCTCAGCCAGGCCGACCCGGATAATTTCACTGTCGACAAACTTGCCGACAACGTTGTCAGCATTGCCAGAAAAGCAGGCTATTACACGGAATGGATCAGTGCGCAAGGGAACTCAGGAAAGAGTAATAATTATATTGCTGCCATTGCTTCAACCAGCCAAAATTTGCACTGGATTAATACCCAATATGATACGGAGCTTTTACCCGCCCTCGAAGAGGCACTAAACAAACCCGGTAAAAAATTCATTGTCCTGCACATTAACGGTAGTCATGAAATGGCATGTGACCGCTACCCTGCATCAGCAGGTGTTCTGGATACCGGAAATAAGTACGAAGATTGCTATAACAATGCGATTCGTTATACAGATTACTTTATCGGCGAAGTGGCTAAACGCTTGCAAAACACCGCCTCTTCAATTCTTTATTTTTCCGATCACGGGCTGGAAAAAAATCCGCAACTGGAATCTATTTATATGCATGGTTCCCGTAATCCAAGTAAAGAGGCTTACGAAGTCCCGCAGTTCATCTGGTACAGCCAGCCCGCTCTTTCCAGCCAAAAACGGCGTTTAGGCTGGGTTAATGGCTTCTGGCCCACCGCCAATAACTATTGGCTCATGCTCAACTGGCTTGGCATCTCTACAGGGGTTAACAACTGCCTTTCAGTGCTTGAAACCTGCTATCAGGAGCCGACGTCCCTTCCGGTTATGGACGGCGGACGCCATATCTTTGATTACAACCAGCTACGCAATACGTTTAGCTCACAAGAGCTAAATACGCCCTGGCGGAAAGCACAACCTGGCTCACTTTAAAATCCCTGGATACCCTGTTCTCCGAGCCAGGCAGCCAGGGTCGCGATGGTGGGATCATGAATAAACGCGATCAGCTTTTGCGCATTTTCCTTGCCGACGCCGGGAAGCTGTTGCCAGCTTTCCGCATCTTTTTCGCGTAACTGCTGCCACGAATTCGCGTTAAGCGCTATTGCTGCGGCTCGCGGCAAAGGAACGCCCAGTGCGGCAATCCAACGCATAAAGGGCTGCTTGCGAGCGAACTCAAAACGATGCCATAACATTAAGCCTCGCGTGGCATTCATTCCTGGCGTGCTCTGAAGCTGCTCTTTGGTCCACGCCAGCCACGAAAAGATGTTCTCAAAGTGATGTGCTTGATGTAACAGCCTCCAGCTCGACTCACCCACGCCTTTAATATCGAGCACATCTTTCGAACTCAACCAGGCCAGGCGGGCCATAAATTGCTCGTGACATTCCGGCGAGGCATAAAAACAGGTCAGCGGCGTGAAGCGCGACGCTGGCGGAACCGGTTTTTGCCGGTTGCTCCCTCGCCAGACGACACTATCCAACCGCGGGATCCCCTGCCCGGCCAGGCTGACCTGAACCTGATCGCCCGGTGCAATATCCAGCGCCTGCCAGCGCCCCACTGACCCCAGGTTGACGCGCTGCACCCGTTTATCATCAAGCTGCACGGGTTCAAGGGTGGCGACCACTGCGATCCTGCCGGTGCGCCCCACGGCAAAAGTGATAGCTCGGACCTCAGCGATCCGTGCGACCGGAGCATATTTCCACGCAATCACCCAGCTGCCGTCCCCAGGCAGCCAGCGGTTGCCTGCCGGCTCCTGTGCCGAGCGGATAACAACGCCATCGGTGACAAAGGGCAGCGGCGACGTTAGCCAGCGATGGCGCAGTTTTTCAACCACCTCCACTGAACTGACCTTGTGCGTCCAGGGTTCGGTCAGGTCGAAGCCCGCCCGGGTTAACGCCTGCAGACGCTCCTCCATCGTGGCAGGACCGTCCGGCCAGGCCCAGATAAAGATGCCGATATGATCCAGGAGGGCGCTGTCATCCTGGCGCATCATCGCTCCGGCAACTTTTGCCCGCGCATTCATTCCACCCATCTGGTGCTGGATATGATTATCGCGACGTAAGAACAGCTCACCCTGCAATACGCTGTTGGCGAGCGGCCCCGTCACCCGAGCGGGGATCGCGGCGATGCGCTTCACTTTCGCCGTCCAGTCTTCGCCTTTAAGCCCATCTCCCCGGCTGGTGGCCTGCACCAGCTGCCCCTGGCGGTAGACCAGCGTCACCGCCACGCCGTCTACCTTTGGCTGGATCCACAGGTCTTGATGTGAACGCATCCACTGCCGGAGTGCCGCTTTATTTGCGACCTTCGATACTCCGGTATGGCTGACCGGGTGCCTGATCGAACCGCCCGCAGGCATTGGCGCGTCTGTCGCCTGTTCATCACCAAAGCAGTGTCGCCACTGCTTCAGCCGCGCGGCCAGTTGGTCATAGACGTCGTCGTTCACGTCGCTGACCCCCTGCTGCCAGTAAGCCTTATCCCAGCGGGCTATTTGCGCACTGAGCCGGGCGATCTCCTGCTCTGCCTGTGCGGGTGACCAGGCCGGGCATATCGCCAGCCCGTAACTGCTCCACAACAACATCACTACGCCAAATCCTCGCCACATCGTCATCCCTCCCTGTTTTATGGAGGGTATAACGCGGTATGAAGTTGCAGGCGACAGAGAAAAACAGACTTTACGAGCCAGCATCAGGACTTTGATTCTGTTGCAGCAAACGGCGCAAAAAAGCGGAAAAGGGCGAGCAAAAATCAACGAAGAAGCGGAAAAAGTGTGACAAAGGCTACGTCACGAAGCGGCGACGTGTATAATAAGCCCGTATGTAGGACTTTCTTCGTTAACACATACAAAAGACTCTCATGGCTCAAGGCACGCTTTATATTGTTTCTGCCCCTAGTGGCGCGGGTAAATCCAGCCTGATTCAGGCGCTGTTAAAAACCCAACCGTTGTACGATACCCAGGTATCGGTTTCTCACACCACGCGCGCACCGCGTCCGGGTGAAGTGCACGGTGAACATTATTTCTTTGTCGATCACGATGAATTCAGAGCGATGATTGGCAGAGAGGCGTTTCTTGAACACGCCGAAGTCTTCGGTAATTACTACGGCACCTCACGTGAGACCATTGAGCAGGTGCTGTCGACCGGTGTGAACGTGTTCCTTGATATCGACTGGCAGGGCGCGCAGCAAATTCGCGCGAAGATGCCGCAGGCGCGCAGTATCTTTATTTTACCGCCGTCGAAAGATGAGCTGGATCGCCGTCTCCGTGGCCGCGGCCAGGACAGCGAAGAAGTTATCGCAAAACGTATGGCCCAGGCAGTTGCGGAAATGAGCCATTACGCCGAATATGATTATCTTATTGTGAATGATGATTTCGATACCGCCCTGGGCGATCTCAAAACTATCCTTCGCGCCGAACGTCTGCGCATGAGCCGCCAGAAGCAGCGACATGACGCATTAATCAGCAAACTGTTGGCAGACTGAACCCACATTCAGTATCATGCCCAGTCATTTCTTCATCTGTGGAGCATTTTAAGTATGGCACGCGTAACTGTTCAGGACGCTGTAGAGAAAATTGGTAACCGTTTTGACCTGGTACTGGTCGCCGCGCGTCGCGCTCGTCAGATGCAGTCAGGCGGTAAAGATCCGCTGGTACCAGAAGAAAACGATAAAACTACTGTTATCGCATTGCGTGAAATCGAAGAAGGTCTGATCAACAACCAGATCCTTGATGTTCGTGAACGCCAGGAGCAGCAAGAGCAGGAAGCCGCAGAACTGCAGGCCGTTACCGCCATTGCTGAAGGTCGTCGTTAATTAAACCTGCGGGTCGCCCTTGTATCTGTTTGAAAGCCTGAATCAACTGATTCAAACCTACCTGCCGGTAGACCAGATTAAGCGTCTCCAGCAGGCGTATCTCGTTGCACGTGACGCTCACGAGGGCCAGACACGTTCAAGCGGTGAACCCTACATCACGCACCCGGTAGCGGTGGCCTGTATTCTGGCCGAGATGAAACTCGACTACGAAACGCTCATGGCCGCCCTGCTGCATGATGTGATCGAAGATACCCCTGCCACCTACCAGGACATGGAACAGCTGTTTGGCAAAAGCGTTGCCGAGCTGGTGGAAGGGGTCTCTAAGCTTGATAAGCTGAATTTCCGCGACAAGAAAGAGGCGCAAGCCGAAAACTTCCGGAAAATGATCATGGCGATGGTGCAGGATATCCGCGTCATTCTGATCAAACTCGCTGACCGTACCCACAATATGCGCACTCTGGGTTCATTACGCCCGGATAAACGTCGTCGCATTGCCCGTGAAACCCTCGAAATCTACAGTCCACTGGCGCACCGTTTAGGTATTCATCACATTAAAACCGAGCTGGAAGAGCTGGGTTTTGAAGCTTTATACCCGAACCGCTTCCGCGTGATTAAAGAGGTGGTGAAAGCCGCACGTGGTAACCGTAAAGAGATGATTCAGAAGATCCTCTCTGAAATCGAAGGACGTTTGCAGGAAGCGGGTATCCCCTGCCGCGTCAGCGGTCGCGAAAAGCATTTGTACTCTATCTACCAGAAAATGGTGCTTAAAGAGCAGCGTTTTCACTCGATCATGGATATCTACGCGTTCCGCGTGATCGTCCACGACGCCGACACCTGCTATCGCGTACTCGGCCAGATGCACAGCCTGTACAAGCCGCGTCCAGGCCGAATGAAAGACTATATCGCCATTCCAAAGGCCAACGGATATCAGTCTCTGCACACGTCAATGATTGGCCCGCACGGCGTGCCGGTTGAGGTGCAGATCCGTACCGAAGACATGGATCAAATGGCAGAGATGGGTGTTGCCGCGCACTGGGCTTACAAAGAACAGGGCGAAACCAGCACCACCGCACAAATCCGCGCTCAGCGCTGGATGCAGAGCCTGCTGGAGCTGCAACAGAGCGCCGGTAGCTCGTTTGAATTTATCGAGAGCGTTAAATCCGATCTCTTCCCGGATGAGATTTACGTTTTCACGCCAGAAGGGCGCATTGTCGAACTGCCTGCTGGCGCAACTCCGGTCGACTTCGCTTATGCCGTGCACACCGATATCGGTCATGCCTGCGTAGGTGCGCGCGTTGATCGCCAGCCGTACCCGCTGTCACAGCCGTTGACCAGCGGCCAGACGGTAGAAATCATTACCGCACCGGGTGCCCGTCCGAACGCGGCATGGCTCAACTTTGTCGTTAGCTCGAAAGCCCGCGCGAAGATCCGCCAGCTGCTGAAGAACCTCAAACGCGACGACTCTGTAAGCCTGGGCCGTCGTCTGCTCAACCACGCGTTGGGTGGCAGCCGCAAGCTGGCAGAGATCCCGAAAGAGAACGTGCAGCGTGAAATCGAGCGTATGAAGCTCGCCACGCTTGATGATCTGCTGGCGGAAATCGGTCTGGGTAACGCCATGAGCGTGGTGGTGGCGAAGAACCTGCAGCAGGGCGAAACCTCTGTGCCGCAGCCGTCATCAACCAGCCACGGCCATCTGCCGATCAAAGGCGCCGACGGTGTGTTGATTACCTTTGCCAAGTGCTGCCGACCGATCCCGGGCGACCCGATTATTGCCCACGTCAGCCCTGGTAAAGGCCTGGTTATCCATCACGAATCCTGTCGTAACATCCGTGGCTACCAGAAAGAGCCTGAGAAGTTTATGGCGGTAGAGTGGGATAAAGAGACCGAGCAGGAGTTTATCACCGAAATTAAGGTGGATATGTTCAACCACCAGGGTGCACTGGCCAACCTGACGGCGGCAATCAATACCGCCTCTTCCAACATTCATAGCCTGAATACGGAAGAGAAAGATGGCCGTGTGTACAGCGCCTTTATTCGTCTGACCGCGCGTGACCGTGTGCATCTGGCGAATATCATGCGCAAAATCCGCGTGATGGCCGACGTAATTAAAGTCACCCGTAACCGAAACTAGGTTTATGAACTCAACACGTTATGCCCGGATCTGCGAAATGCTTGCCAGGCGTCAGCCCGATCTGACGGTCTGCATGGAGCAGGTCCATAAACCTCATAACGTTGCTGCTATCGTCCGTACCGCAGACGCCGTCGGTGTGCATGAAGTGCACGCCGTCTGGAAAGGTACGCGGATGCGTCCCATGGCCTCGGCTGCTGCAGGTAGCAACAGCTGGGTGCAGGTCAAAGCTCACGACAATATTGCCGACGCCATTTCACATCTGAAAGGGCGCGGCATGCAGATTCTGGCGACCCACCTCTCTGACAAAGCCGTCGATTTCCGCGAAATTGATTACACCCGCCCGACCTGCATTCTGATGGGTCAGGAGAAAACAGGGATCACCCAGGAAGCGCTAGATCTGGCGGATCAGGACATCATCATTCCGATGATTGGCATGGTGCAGTCGCTGAACGTCTCCGTGGCTTCCGCGCTCATTCTGTATGAAGCCCAGCGCCAGCGACAAAATGCCGGGATGTACAAACGCGAGAACAGCATGCTGCCGGAAGAAGAGCAGCAGCGCCTGTTGTTTGAAGGTGGTTATCCGGTGCTGGCCAACGTGGCGAAGCAGAAAAAATTACCCTACCCCCACGTGAATATGCAGGGCGAGATTGAAGCCGATGCAACGTGGTGGGCCACCATGCAAGCGACGAAGTAATCATGCAAGGCCGTCTGCTTGATGCTGTGCCGCTCAATTCCCTGACGGGCGTTGGCGCGGCCCAGAGCAGCAAACTGGCAAAAATTGGCCTGCATACCGTGCAGGATCTCCTCCTGCACCTCCCCCTGCGTTACGAAGACCGCACTCAGCTCTATCAGATTGGCGAGCTGCTGCCCGGCATTTACGCCACCGTTGAAGGCGAAGTGCTGAACAGCAACATCACCTTTGGCGGCCGCCGGATGATGACCTGCCAGATTAGTGACGGCTCCGGCATCCTGACGATGCGCTTCTTTAACTTCAGCGCGGCGATGAAAAATAGCCTGGCCGCCGGGCGTCGGGTGCTGGCCTATGGCGAAGCCAAACGCGGGAAATACGGCGCGGAGATGATCCACCCGGAGTACCGTGTGCAGGGCGATCTCAGCACCCCGGAGATGCAGGAGACCCTGACCCCGGTCTACCCGACCACCGAAGGCATCAAGCAGGCAACGCTGCGCAAGCTGACCGATCAGGCGCTGGAGCTGCTCGACACCTGCGCCATTGCCGAACTGCTGCCACCCGAGCTGGCGCAGGGCATGATGAGCCTGCCGGAAGCGTTGCGCACCCTGCATCGCCCGCCGCCGACGCTGCAACTCAGCGATTTAGAGAGCGGACAGCACCCGGCCCAGCGTCGTCTGATTCTGGAAGAGCTACTGGCTCATAACCTGAGCATGCTGGCGTTACGCGCCGGTGCCCAGCGTTTTCACGCCCTGCCGCTCCCGGCCCGTAACGAATTAAAAGATAAACTTCTGGCCTCGCTGCCCTTTAAACCCACCGGGGCACAGGCTCGCGTAACCGCTGAGATCGAGCACGATTTAGCGCTGGATGTGCCGATGATGCGTCTGGTGCAGGGCGATGTCGGCTCCGGTAAAACGCTGGTGGCTGCCCTGGCCGCCCTGCGCGCCATTGCGCACGGCAGACAAGTGGCGTTAATGGCCCCGACCGAACTGCTGGCCGAGCAGCATGCGAATAACTTCCGCAGCTGGTTTGCCCCGCTGGGGGTTGAAGTGGGCTGGTTGGCCGGGAAGCAAAAAGGCAAAGCGCGACAGGCGCAGCAGGACGCCATTGCCAGTGGTCAGGTGCAGATGATTGTCGGCACACACGCCATCTTCCAGGAGCAGGTGCAGTTTCACGGCCTGGCGCTGGTGATCATTGATGAGCAGCACCGTTTTGGTGTGCATCAGCGTCTGGCCCTGTGGGAGAAAGGACTCCAGCAGGGATACCATCCGCACCAGCTGATCATGACCGCGACGCCGATCCCGCGCACCCTGGCGATGACCGCCTATGCCGATCTCGACACCTCCACCATCGACGAACTGCCGCCAGGGCGTACGCCGGTGACTACCGTCGCTATCCCCGATACGCGCCGCAGCGACATCATCGATCGAGTGCGTAACGCCTGCCAGGAAGGCCGTCAGGCTTACTGGGTCTGTACCCTGATTGAAGAGTCGGATTTGCTGGAAGCGCAGGCGGCAGAAGCCACCTGGGAAGAGTTAAAGCTGGCCCTGCCCGAGCTGAACGTCGGGCTGGTGCATGGCCGCATGAAGCCTGCCGAAAAGCAGGCGGTGATGCAGGCCTTCAAACAAGGCGATCTGCATCTGCTGATCGCCACTACGGTGATTGAAGTGGGTGTGGATGTGCCTAACGCCAGCCTGATGATCATTGAAAACCCGGAGCGTCTGGGTCTGGCGCAGCTTCACCAGCTGCGTGGCCGCGTCGGACGTGGCGCAGTGGCCTCACACTGCGTACTGCTGTACAAAGCCCCGCTGTCGAAAACCGCCCAGAAGCGCCTGCAGGTACTGCGTGACAGCAACGACGGCTTTGTGATTGCGCAACAGGATCTGGAGATCCGTGGCCCCGGCGAACTGCTCGGTACCCGCCAGACCGGTAACGCCGAGTTTAAAGTGGCAGACTTGTTGCGTGATCAGGGTATGATCCCCGAAGTTCAACGTCTGGCGCGCCATATCCATGAACGCTACCCCGACCAGGCGGCAGCGTTAATTGAGCGCTGGATGCCAGAGACCGAACGTTACTCCAACGCCTGATCAGCCAAACATCGGCAACATCAGGTACATCTTAATCACGATCGCGTTGACGATATCAATAAAGAACGCCCCCACCATCGGCACCACCAGAAACGCCATATGTGAAGGACCGAAGCGCTCGGTAATAGCCTGCATGTTGGCGATGGCCGTTGGCGTTGCCCCCAGACCAAATCCACAATGCCCCGCTGCCAGCACCGCCGCGTCGTAGTTTTTGCCCATCAACCGCCAGGTAACGAACATCGCATACAGGGCCATAAACAGGGCTTGAACCGCCAGAATAGCCAGCATCGGCAGCGCCAGCGAGGCCAGCTCCCACAGCCTGAGGCTCATCAGCGCCATCGCCAGGAACAGTGACAGGCAGACGTTGCCCAACACCGATACCGCCCGCTCAAAGACGCGATAAAAGCCCATCAGCGCCAGGCTGTTGCTGAGGATCACCCCCACAAACAGCACGCAGACAAAGGTCGGTAGCTCCAGCGCGGAGCCCGCCAGCAGTTGCGCAATCACTTTACCCACCGTCAGGCAGATGGCGATCAGCGCAATGGTTTCGATCAGCACCAGGGAGGTTATCATGCGGCCAACGTCCGGCTTTTCAAACGCCGTTGGCACCGCTTCATCTTCCGGTCTACCGTTCGGGGTGGTGGAGTGCTTCACCAGATAGCGCGCCACCGGCCCGCCGATGAGACCACCCAGCACCAGGCCGAAAGTGGCGCAGGCCATCGCCACTTCGGTCGCATTCTGGAACCCATAGCGCTCGATAAACAGTTTGCTCCACGCCGCCCCGGTGCCGTGTCCGCCGGACAGGGTAATGGAGCCGGCCAGCAGGCCCATCAGCGGATCCAGCCCCAGCAGGGAGGCCATGCCGATACCGATGGCGTTCTGCATCACCAGCAGCCCGACCACCACAATTAAAAACACGCCCAGCATTTTGCCACCAGCCCGCAGGCTGGCGAGGTTGGCGTTCAGGCCGATGGTGGCGAAGAAAGCCAGCATCAGCGGGTCTTTTAGCGACATATCAAAGTCGATTTCCCAGCCCATGCTTTTTTTCAGCACCAGCAGCGCAACGGCGGCTAACAGCCCGCCCGCGACGGGTTCCGGGATGGTGTATTTTCTGAGAAGGGGGACACTGTGAACCAGCTTACGGCCAAGCAGTAAAACCAGCGTTGCCGCAACGAGGGTCGACAACGTATCAAGATGAATCATAGTAGGCTCCTTATATGGCACGTACTCCATCAACATGCGCGTTTTCCTGAACCGATTGCGCGACTTAAGCACAATCGGGAGCAGGAGTGTAATGAACTTTGCCGTGGCGTGACAGAAAAGCCGCATTAAGTTGAGGCTTTTATCAACGATATTTGTGAGCAATCGTTTGCTTTTCTCATCCACTCGGCTAAAATGCCCGCTTTTCTTCCAGGGGATCGCAGCAGATGTCCGTTAACGCCGTAGAACAGCAAGATGCGCAACCGATTGCGCAGCCGCATAACAGTGAACTGATTTACCGTCTTGAAGATCGCCCGCCGCTGGCGCAGACCTTGTTCGCCGCCTGTCAGCATCTGCTGGCAATGTTTGTGGCGGTGATCACCCCTGCCCTGCTGATCTGCCAGGCACTCGGCTTACCGGCGCAGGACACCCAGCACATCATCAGCATGTCGCTGTTTGCTTCGGGCGTGGCATCCATCATTCAGATTAAAGCCTGGGGGCCGGTGGGTTCCGGTCTGCTGTCGATTCAGGGCACCAGCTTTAACTTTGTGGCTCCGCTGATCATGGGCGGCACGGCGCTGAAAACCGGCGGCGCGGATGTCCCTACGATGATGGCAGCCTTGTTCGGCACTCTGATGCTGGCAAGCTGCACCGAGATGGTCATCTCCCGCGTATTGCACCTGGCGCGCCGCATTATTACTCCGCTGGTCTCCGGCGTGGTGGTGATGATTATCGGCCTGTCGCTGATTCAGGTCGGTCTCACCTCCATCGGCGGCGGTTACGCTGCGATGGCCGATCACACTTTCGGCGCCCCAAAAAACCTGCTGCTGGCGGGTGTGGTGCTGGCAATCATTATTCTGCTCAACCGTCAGCGTAACCCGTACCTGCGCGTCGCCTCACTGGTGATCGCCATGGCGGCAGGTTACCTGGCAGCCTGGGCGATGGACATGTTGCCGCAAAACAATACCCCGACCGACAACCCGCTGATCGTAGTTCCGACGCCACTTTATTACGGTCTCGGCATCGACTGGAACCTGCTCCTGCCGCTGATGCTGGTGTTTATGATCACCTCCCTGGAAACGATCGGCGATATCACGGCCACTTCCGACGTCTCTGAGCAGCCGGTTTCTGGCCCGCTGTACATGAAACGCCTGAAAGGCGGCGTACTGGCCAACGGCCTGAACTCGTTTGTTTCCGGCGTGTTCAATACCTTCCCGAACTCCTGCTTCGGCCAGAACAACGGCGTGATCCAGCTGACCGGCGTTGCCAGCCGCTACGTGGGCTTTGTCGTGGCGCTGATGCTGATTGTGCTCGGTCTGTTCCCGGCGGTGAGTGGCTTTGTGCAGCACATTCCTGAGCCGGTGCTGGGCGGCGCAACGCTGGTGATGTTCGGCACCATCGCGGCATCGGGCGTGCGTATTGTTTCCCGTGAACCGCTGAACCGCCGCGCCATCATGATTATCGCGCTGTCGCTGGCGGTGGGCCTGGGTGTGTCTCAGCAGCCGCTGATCCTGCAGTTTGCCCCTGATTGGGTGAAAAACCTGCTCTCTTCCGGCATCGCCGCCGGTGGGATCACCGCTATCGTCCTGAACCTGATCTTCCCGCCAGAAAAGAACTAATCCTTTTAACGGCAGCAGGCAACTGCTGCCGTAACCCGGAATTCCACCATTCGCGCCTTGAGCAATGCGCATAAATCGTGCATAACTCCTTTATGTGTGTTTTACGTGATGGAAGACCATGAAATTTATTGGAAAGCTTCTCGTCGGTATTCTGGCCGTTCTGCTTATCGCGATCCTCGCGCTCTATATCCTTGTTCAAACCCGCTGGGGAGCGGCGCAGGTCAGTAGCTGGATCACGGTAAACACCGACTACGAACTCAATTTCGACCTGATGGATCACCGCTTCTCGTCCCCCACCCACCTGGTGCTGAAAAACGTCACCTTCGGGCGCGATGGCCAACCGGCGACCCTGGTGGCAAAAATGGTGGATATCGGCGTGAGCAGCCGCCAGCTCACCGATCCGCTGCATATGGATACCATTACCTTGTTTGACGGCACGCTGAACCTTTCGCCTCAGACGGCGCCGCTTCCCTTCCAGGCCGATCGCCTGCTGCTGAATAACATGGCCTTTAACAGCCCCAATACCGCCTGGGATCTCAGCGCCCAGAAGGTGACCGGCGGTGTGCGCCCGTGGGACCCTGAAGCAGGTAACGTGCTGGGTAAAAAAGCAAACATCCAGATCAGCGCCGGGTCGCTGACGCTGAACGGCGTACCGGCCAGCAACGTGCTGATCGAGGGGGAGTTGACCGACAAAGAGGTGGTGCTGACCACCATCGGTGCGGATATGGCACGAGGTTCCCTCACCGGCACCGCACGCCGCGACGCCAACGGTGGCTGGAAGGTGGACAATATGCGCCTGAACGATATCCGCCTGCAGAGCGATAAATCACTGTCCGACTTTTTTGCCCCCATCACCACCCTGCCGTCGTTGCAGATTGGCCGCCTCGACGTGACGGACGCCCGCCTGCAAGGGCCGGACTGGGCGGTCACGGATCTCGATTTGAGCCTGCGCAACCTGTCCCTGAGCCAGGGCGACTGGCAGAGCGAGGACGGTCGCCTGTCGATGAATGCCAGTGAGTTTATCTACGGTTCGCTGCACCTGTTCGACCCGATCCTGAATGCGGAATTTGCCCCGCAGGGGATTGCCCTGCGCCAGTTCACCTCGCGCTGGGAAGGCGGGATGGTGCGCACCTCCGGCAACTGGTTGCGCAGCGGAAAAGCGCTGGTGCTGGACGATGTCGCCGTCGCCGGGCTGGAGTACACCCTGCCGCAGAACTGGAAAACGCAATGGATGGAGACCCTGCCGGAATGGCTGCACAACGTCACGCTGCGCAAATTCGGCCTGAGCCGTAACCTGGTGATCGACGTTGATCCTGCCTTCCCGTGGCAGATCACCGCCCTCGACGGTTACGGCACCAACCTGCAACTGGCGAAAGATCGGCAGTGGGGCGTATGGGCGGGCACCGCCACCCTGAACGGGGCGGCCGCTACCTTTAACCGGGTGGACGTGCGCCGTCCGTCGCTCTCCCTGACGGCTAACGCCTCGACGATTGCCATCAATGAACTGAGCGCTTTTACCGAGAAAGGCATTCTGGAAGCGAAGGCCAGCGTCTCGCAGACGCCGGTACGCCAGACGACCCTCAACCTGACCGGTCGAGGTGTGCCGTTGAACGTGCTCCAGCAGTGGGGTTGGCCCGCGCTGCCGGTCACGGGCGACGGCAATATTCAGCTCAATGCCAGCGGTAATGTGCAGAAAGACACGCCGTTGAAGCCGACAGTCAACGGCAGGCTGAATGCGGTAAATATGAATAAACAGCAGGTCACGCAGACGATGACGGGTGGGGCGGTGAATACGGTTGAGCAACAACCCTCACCCCAGCCCTCTCCCTGAAAGGAAGAGGGAGCAATCCCGTCCTCACCTGTTAAAGATGGGCACTGACTCTTCCCTCTCCCCTATGGGAGAGGGTTAGGGTGAAGGGTCTCAGAGGTGAATCACCACCTCGTCCCCCTCTGCTTTCATCACCACGCCCCACTCGCTGCCAGCATGTGACGCACCTTTCACACCGCTAACATTGTGCACATTGCGCAAACAGACCGACCAGTCCCGCGCCTCGCCGCTTCCTTTCAGGGTCAGGGTGTCGCCGCTGCGCGTCGCGGTCAGGGTGAAGGCGACAGCACCGTTCGCCGCGGAGACTTCGCTCACCGCCGTGGCGCCATCGTCCAGGTTAAACAGCTGGAAGGCCGTTCCCTCATTCCAGGCATAGTCCGGCTTCTGGTCGTTATTGCCCAGCGCCAGCAGGGTGTTGTTGCGCACGTAGACCGGCAGGCTTCGGAAGTCGTGCTGCTGTTTATGCCAGCGGTTGCCCTGGATTTCGTCGTTGTGCCACAGGTGCGTCCAGCGCCCTTCCGGCAGGTAGAACTGCACATCCCCCGCCTCGCTGAACACCGGTGCCACCAGCACCGAATCCCCCAGCATGTACTGGCGGTCGAGATAATCGCAGGCCGGATCGTCCGGGAACTCGAGCATCATCGCCCGCAGCATCGGCGTGCCAGACTCACGCGCCAGTGCCGCCTGGCGATAGAGGTATGGCATCATCCGGCATTTCAGCTGGGTAAAGTGACGCACCACGTCGCAGGATTCATCATCGTAAGCCCATGGCACGCGGTAGGATTTGCTGCCATGCAGGCGGCTATGGCTGGAGAGCAGCCCAAACGCGCACCAGCGTTTGTAAACGTGCGCCGGAGCGGTGTTTTCGAACCCGCCGATATCGTGGCTCCAGAATCCGAACCCGGACAGGCCAATCGATAGCCCGCCGCGCAGGCTTTCGGCCATCGACTCGTAGTTGGCGTAGCAGTCGCCGCCCCAGTGCACCGGGAACTGTTGCGCACCCACCGAGGCCGAACGGGCAAACAGCACCGCCTCCTCTTCGCCTACCGTCTCTTTCAGCACGTTCCACACCAGCTCGTTATAGATATAGGCGTAGTGGTTGTGCATTTTTTGCGGATCGGAGCCGTCGAACCACTGCACGTCGGTCGGGATGCGCTCGCCAAAGTCGGTCTTGAAGCAGTCAACGCCGATATCCACCAGGCCTTTCAGCTTGTCGGCATACCACTGGCAGGCTTCCGGGTTGGTAAAGTCGTAGATCGCCAGCCCCGGCTGCCATTTATCCCACTGCCATAGCGAGCCGTCCGGGCGTTTCAACAGATAGCCCTTCTCTTTCAGTTCCCTGAAGACTGGCGATTTCTGGCCGATGTACGGGTTGATCCATACGCAGACCTTCAGCCCTTTCTCCTTCAGACGGCGGATCATCCCTTCCGGGTCCGGGAAGGTCACCGGGTCCCACTCGAAGTCGCACCACTGGAAGGCCTTCATCCAGAAGCAGTCGAAGTGGAAGACGTGCAGCGGCAGGTCGCGCTCGGCCATGCCGTCGATAAAGCTGTTTACCGTCGCTTCGTCATAGTTAGTGGTAAACGAGGTGGTGAGCCACAGGCCAAACGACCACGCTGGCGGCAGCGCCGGACGTCCGGTGAACTGCGTATAGCGGTTGAGCACCTCTTTTGGCGTCGGGCCGTCGATGACGAAATACTCCAGATACTCGCCCTCGACGCTGAACTGCACCTTGGACACCTTCTCGGAGCCGATTTCGAACGAGACGTTTTCCGGGTGGTTCACCAGCACGCCATAGCCACGGTTGGTGAGGTAGAACGGGATATTTTTGTACGACTGTTCAGTGCTGGTGCCGCCGTCGCGGTTCCAGGTTTCGACCGTCTGGCCGTTGCGCACCAGGGCGGTAAAACGCTCGCCCAGGCCGTAGACGGTTTCGCCCACGCCCAGATCCAGCCGCTCGAACATGTAGTTGCGATCGCTGTTGCCATCCTGCACGTAGCCGTTGTTTTTCAGCTGACTGCCGGTGATGCGCTGCCCGTTCCTGAGGAAATCGAGCGCCCAGAACTCGCCTTTGGTGACGCGCACGCTGACGTTGCCGCTTTTCAGCTCGGCAAACCCGGCGTTGTTTTCAATCTGCACGTTAACGTCCTTCAGGACGTTGAGCGGATAGTACGGGCCGTTATCCAGCGCGCCCTGGAAGTGCTCGATGCGCACCCCGACAATCCCCTCCTGCGGCGAAAACAGGCGCACCGTGAACATCAGAGTGTCGAGCTGCCAGGTGCGCTCGCGCACGTCTCGCGGGGCGACATACACCACCAGGTCGTTGCCCTGCTGCTCCACATCGAATACCTGAACCGGATAGGTCACGTTCAGACCCGGTTGAATGAGCCAGTTTCCATCACTGATTTTCATACGTTCGTCCTCTTAGTTCTGTAATTCTTTGCTGACCGGCAGGGTGTTAAATTCCTGCTGATTACGACGCGCACCCTGTGCCAGGTCGTCCATGATTTTCATCAGGAATGGCGTTTTCAGGCTGTAGAAGCGTTTGGCGATCACCGCGCTCAGCAGGTAGCACGCTGCCGGAACCAGAGTAAACAGGGCAATAATGATGCTGATGGTGGCGCTGTTCTGGGTTTTAGCTGCGGCATCGTAGCCGCCGCCTGCCAGCATCCAGCCAATCAATGCGCCACCCAGCGCCAGGCCCAGCTTGAGCACGAACAGCGTGCCCGCAAAGCTGATGCCGGTGAGGCGTTTGCCATTGGTCCACTCGCCGTAATCGACGGTATCGGACATCATCACCCACTGGATCGGGGTCACCAGCTGGTGCAGCACGCCAATCACGAAGATAAAGGCAAACATGGTGATGTTGGCCTGCATCGGCACGAAGAACATCGCCACGCTCGCCACCGCCAGCAGGGCGTTAGTCCACCAGAAGACGCTGACTTTGCACTTCCAGTCGGTGAGCGGTTTTGCCAGCGCGGAGCCAATCAGGTTGCCGACGCAGTAGGTGGTGAGGAAGGCGACGAACAGCGCCGGCGACCCCATGATCCAGGTGACGTAATACATCATCGCGCCGCCGCGCACGCAGACCGCCAGAATATTGAGGATGGTGAGCAGGCCGACGATGCGCCACTGGTCGTTCTGCCAGATGTCGCGCAGATCTTCGCGCATGGAGGTGGTGGCAGGCGGCACCTGGATGCGCTCTTTGGTGGTGAAGAAGCAGAACGCCAGCATCATGAACGCCACCACCGACAGCACCGCGATGCCGCCCTGGAAGCCGAGCGCTTTATCCTCGCCGCCAATCAAATTCACCAGCGGCATCATCAGCACCGTGGAGAGCATGCCGCCCGCCGTCGCCAGCACAAAGCGCCAGGATTGCAGGGAGATGCGCTGTGTCGGGTCGTTGGTGATCACCCCGCCCAACGCGCAGTACGGGATATTAACCACGGTATAGAGCAGGGTCAGCAGGGTGTAGGTGACGGCAGCGTAGATCATTTTGCCGTTCAGGCTGAGGTCTGGCGTGGTGTAGGCCAGCACGCAGACCAGGCCAAACGGGATGGCACCGAACAGGATCCACGGACGGAACTTACCCCAGCGGCTGCGGGTGCGGTCGGCAATCAGCCCCATGCACGGGTCGGAGATGGCATCCAGCGCACGGGCCAGCAGGAACATGGTGCCAACGAACCCGGCGGGGATACCGAAGATATCGGTATAGAAAAACATCATGTACAACATAACGTTATCGAAAATGATGTGACTTGCGGCATCACCCATGCCGTAACCAATTTTCTCTTTGACAGACAAAACTTCGCTTTTCATTGTTATTCCTTCACGCGTAGGGGCGCTGAGACCGATTACATGTTTTGTAAACCATCCCCTACTCGTCAGGTATTGCGTTTTCTGGTTACGTTTTTACGATTCTTGTTTTTTGTGATCGCGGTAAAAGTGCGAAGGAAATCGTAACATGAGGATTTTCTTAAGATTTAAGTTGAAGAGGTAACACAGGTCAAAAAAGGGGTGAAATAAGTGTGCGAAAAGATGGGGTAAATGTTTGAAAGTAGCTATAATGCGCCCCGCCTCCATGTAGCAATCGAGGCGCGGAAGATCGTCATCTCCGGTGAGGTGGCTGGACTTCAAATCCAGTTGGGGACGCCAGCGTTCCCGGGCAGGTTCGACTCCTGTGATCTTCCGCCAATATTTATTTTTTATTTGTTAAACTTTCTAGTGCCGATAATAAATCATTCAATCCAACATTAAAATCATTTCTAAAGTCAGCATATTTCTTTGTTTTTAGTAATTCAGGTATCTTGCAGTCCTTTAAAAGGATTGGTAGCACATGAACACGACCATGTTGAATTTCACTCCAATATTTAGTATGCCACTCTCTTTCTACCCATTTTGAAGCGGCAGCGTTTTCAGAAAGAATAACTATAATAAAATCTGCTTCCTCCAACCCGTTAGAAATCTGTTCAGGAATACTTTCACCAACTTTAATGTTCCATTCATCTAACCACGGAATATAGCCATTTGCTTCCAGATCCATACATAACATCTTTGCAAAAGGTTTATCTAATGATGAGTGGGAAATAAAAACCTTGGCTCCACTTGGCTTACTCATGTAGCGCTGCTCCACGATTTGTTCTAAAAGATTGGTTTCAACATAATGCAGCTCAGAGAAATAGCTAAATAATTTTTTATGTGAAGTTTTATTATAAGGTGAACATAATTTAGTTAGTTCATTTTTACGATTCATTAAATCATACATAGATGCATATTCTAAATGATCATAAGGAATACCATAATACTCTGTTGCTAACGAAAAATACCCAAAATAGACAATAGCAACATGGGTTACACCCTCCGGCGTCCCATCGTTAACTTCTTCATTCCATTCATAATCTTCTGGAAAAAATGAATCATCATCGTCGTAATAGCCAATACGACCTTTAAATTCACCAGAAATTACTTTAACTGTACCATATCGATCCATTTTTTTAGGCATGGCTTGATCCTATATCATTGATGCTAGCCCTTAGGTTCAATCTTCCTTAACCGTAAAGCCTCCCTCGCTAACTCCTTCAACCAGCTGGCGAGACTCACCCCTTCTTCCGCCGCCACAGCATCCAACTGTTCCTTCAATGCCGGATCAATACGCATTTTAAACTGCGGGGATTGCCCGCCGCCTTTTGGTTTTTTTTCACGCGCTATGATTGACATGGGGCCACCTATCCATCTAATCTGAACCTTATAGGAGGCCACCTAAACCTCCTGTTTTGCCAACGCGCCAATGTGCAGGAACACACCGGAGCGTCTAACCTCACCAACTATCAAGGAGTTGATTATGGTTGATTCGCATTCTACCCCAGACACCACCGCAACCGGAACTGAGCGTACTTTAATTGTGGGATATCGCCCGCAAGGTCGCGATCGCAGTACGCCAAACCTGATCCTTTCGGGTAAATGGCTGCGCGCGGCGGGGTTTGATACGGGGGATAAGGTCACGGTGAAAGTCATGGACGGTTGTATCGTGGTGATGGCGCACAACCCGTATGAGAAGGCGCTGCTCGCTGAGTTAACGCTGGCGCAGCAGAAGCTGAAAGGCATTGAAGGGGCATTGGCTCTGGCATCATGACCCCGGTTTAAACCGGGTGCGGCATGTTCCGCCTCACCCCAGCCCTCTCCCTGAATGGAGAGGGGGCCGACCGTGCCAGTGTTTTTTTGTGGTGCTCCCTCAGCTCTCAGGGAGAGGGGGCAGAATGTGCGGCTATCAACCCCCATACCGCATATGCAATAACGGAAACGGATTGCCCTGCCCGTCCAGTTCCGACCGCCCGATCTGCACAAACCCCCTATGCTGATAAAACTCAATGCCCTGCGGGTTTTGCTCGTTAACGTCCACCTCGTTAGCACCGAAATGGTCAATGGCGTACCTCAGCAACAACGAACCAACGCCTTTCCCCCGGCTGGCAGCGTCAACAAACAGCATTTCAATGCGGTTTTCATCCACACCCAAAAAGCCGTGAATATCGCCCCTTTCATCCCGGGCAATCACAACGTTTAAATTGGGCAGATACGCGTTGAGCAGGAGCGGGCGTAAGGCCGCAATATCACTGTCCTGCAAAAAGTGGTGGGTAGCACGAACGGATGATTCCCAGATCGCGACAAGACGTTCAAAGTATGAAGGGACTGCGGGTTCGATTTTCATAAAGCGATCATCGTTAAATACCGAAGCGATATCAAGCGTAGCCATTGCACTGATAAACAAGGACGATACACGTAATGACAGACCATTCTATTAACGGCTCATTTTCCCTGCCCGAAAACACTAAATTGCGTACACTGAATGAATTGATAGCGTCCTGTTCACCAGAAAGCCAACAGCGCATCAAAATAGCCGCCGATAAGATAATCCAGGAAACGCGCCAGCAACTCCTGCGCGACGCGTTGAAAAGGTCGTAGCGCTTTTTCCCCTCTCCAAGGGGAGAGGGGATCTAAACCCGCACCTCCATCACTGCATATACCCCGTCTTTCGGCACAATCACCGTGACGTTTTCTGCCGGGATACCTGCTGCGAGATGAATATCCTGCAACTGCTGCAACGTGCGCGGGAAGATAGGAGTCCAGCCAATACAGCGCAGGGCGAAATCAATCTGCGGGCTGCTGGTCAGCATGTTCGAGATAATCAGCGCCCCGCCGGGTTTAATCAGGCGCAGGACATGTTTCAGGAAGGTCACCGCGTCGGTGTCGTTGAAATATTCGAAGATCCCCAGCGCATCCACCAGCTCGACGCTGCCTTCGCCCAGCTCCTGGATCAGTTTATCGCTGCGGATAAGACCCTCAATCAGATCGCGCGGCAGTATCGTCACCTGCTCACCGACCTTCAGCCCTTCGGCGGCGGCCATTTTCTCTGCCCAGCGCAGGGAGACGGGATCGTAATCCACCAGGGTTAAATGCACTTTTTGCCCGTCCAGTTGGGCACCACGCAGCGCCTCCAGCACCGGGACGGCGGCACCGCTGGCCAGGCTGACCCACACGTTGTCGATATCGTTACCCAGATACTGTGTCGCCAGCACGGAGAGCACCTTCGCGCGGGAACGGATGCCGATCGCATCGTTGGCGTGGATGAACCACTGGCGGCTGCGGCTGTCCATTCGCGTGCCGTCGAGGAGATGATCATCCAGCGGGTTCTGGATGGCGTACAGGGCCAGCGCGGTGGGCACCAGCCGGGTACGCCAGGCGACAACCGCCGGGCGTGTTGCAAACGCCTTTTCAGACCAGTGATGCTGGCATTTAATCGTCTTCCCGCCGCTGGCATCCTTTTCGATGAGCGGCGGCATCAGCTGCGGGTCTGCTTTTAAGGCCCGATCAACGGCGTTCAGCTCACGCGTCACCTCGTCTTTCATCGGCCAGTTGTCGCTGACATCGGGAAACGACGCGCTGTAGATGGTCATGGAGGTCGGCGCGGTGCCGCGAAAGGGTTGCCAGTGCATATGTCATCTCCCGTGTGCCCATGACGCAAGTCTATTCCCTTGCCCGCGCATTACCCCAGGAAGAAAGCACGATCTTTATTGCCTGACCCATACCAGCTCATCAACCCGGAAGCCCAGGCTACGCGCGGTATTGAGGTAATCCTGTTTCACCGCGTCCGGGATGGTTGGCGTGCGCGACAGGATCCACAGATAGTCACGATCCGGGCCGCTGACCAGCGCGTACTGGTAATCATCATCCAGCTTGATCACGTTATAACCGCCGTAGAACGGACCGAAGAACGACACCTTCAGCGCCGCGGTGGTTGGCGCGCCGGTGTAGTAGGCTTTACCCTCGCTCTCATTCCACTTGCGTTTCAGGGGATCGTATCCACGGTTAAGCACGCTGATCCCGCCGTCGCTGCGCTTGCCGTATGTGGCGGTCACCTTCTCCAGACCGCGTTCGAAGCGGTTTTCCAGACGGGCGACTTCGTACCATTTACCCAGATAGCGGCTGGCATCAAAGCCCGTAATCGGCTGTACACCTTTCGGTGGCGTAGGGGATTTGCAGGCTACCAGGGTCAGCGCAATGGCGACACCGGTCACAACGGGCCATAGTTTCATGATAACTCCTGTCATTTTGCACGGTTGGAATTAAAGTGTAGTGCAGCGCTCTGGCGCTTCATCCCATGGGAAAATATTCGTAGAATATTGAGATTAATCCTCTTCGGACGCAGACATGGCTTACTCCATTGGCGAATTCGCCAGACTCAGTGGCATCACTCCTACCACGCTGCGGGCGTGGCAGCGTCGCTACGGTTTACTCAAGCCGCTGCGCACCGAGGGCGGCCATCGCCAGTACAGCGACGAGGATGTCCAGCAGGCGTTAAAAATCCTCGACTGGGTGAAAAAAGGCGTGCCCATCGGCCAGGTAAAGCCGCTGCTGGAACGCCCTGTTCCCAGCCGTACCAACAACTGGCAGACGCTGCAACAGAACATGCTGGAACGTTTGCAGGCGGGCAGAATCGAATCCCTGCGCCAGATGATCTACGATTCTGGTCGTGAGTACCCGCGCCCGGCACTGGTCGTGAACGTGTTACGCCCGCTGCGCAGCCTGGTGTCGGCCAATGTTCCCGCCGCCATGACCCTGCGCGAAATCCTTGATGGCATTATCATCTCCTACACCTCGTTTTGCCTTGAAGCCGATAAAAAAGCGCCGGGCGATAACCTCCTGATTAGCGGCTGGCACCTGAACGACCCGTGCGAGATCTGGCTCGAAGCCTTAGCGCGCACCGGCCAGGGCCACCGTATCAACCTCCTGCCCATTCCCCCTGCCGCACTGGCACCGGAGATATTCCCCGATCGCCAATGGCTGCTGGTCACCAGCGCTAAACTCACCGCCGCGCGCCGCAAACAGGTGGAACAGTGGCAACAGCAGGTTGCCCTTGAGGTGATTATCCTCTGATTATTTTGTCCTGCGGGAATGTTCACGAAAAGTTGAATATTTTCCCGCGCGGCAAATGCTAACGTTTTCCTGTGACTTATCACTCCACAGGAAAAGATGATGAAAAAAACTGCCCCTCTGCTGTTGCTGGCCTCTATGGCCTTTGCCCCTGTCGCCTTTAGCGCCCCTGTTGGCACCCTGAGCGTGCATATCCTTGATCAGCAAACCGGCACGCCGCCACCGGGCGTGACCGTCACGCTGGAAAAGCAGCAGCAGGATAAATGGACCCCGCTGGCCAGCGGCAAAACCGACCAGGATGGCCGCATCAAGTCGCTCTATCCGGCGGATCAGGATATGCAGCCAGGCGTCTATAAAGTGACCTTCAAAACGGCAGAGTACTTCCACGGCAACAAGCTGGAGTCGTTCTTCCCGGAGATCCCGGTGCTGTTTACCGTCACCCGCACCAACGAAAAGCTGCACATTCCACTGCTGCTCAGCCAGTACGGTTATTCGACTTACAAAGGCAGCTAAAAGCTATTGATATCGTTAAACAATAAAAAATAACTCCGCCAATACTTGGACAAAATAATCATTTTGTGTAACTTTTATAGAGAGACTCTGGAGGTGCACATCATGACAACGAAACCTGTACTGGGTATTAGCGGATGTTTGACCGGCTCCGCCGTTCGCTTCGACGGCGGGCATAAGCGTATGGGCTTTGTCATGGATGAGCTGGCTGAGTGGGTTAACTTCCGGCCTGTTTGCCCGGAAATGGCGATCGGCCTGCCGACGCCCCGTCCGGCACTGCGTCTGACGAAGACCACCAGCGGTGAGATCCAGATGCGGTTCAGCAAAGCACCTCATGAAGATGTCACCCAAAAAATGGCCGATTTTGCGGCAGGTTATGTGCCGAAAATGGGCGATCTCTGCGGTTTTATCGTCTGCGCGAAATCTCCAAGCTGCGGCATGGAGCGTGTGCGTCTGTATGACGAAAAAGGCAATGCGGGCCAAAAGGAGGGTGTCGGGCTGTTCACCGCTGCCCTGCTTGAAAAATGGCCCTGGCTGCCGGTGGAAGAAGATGGACGCCTGCACGACCCCGTACTGCGGGAAAACTTTGTGGAGCGGGTTTTTGCTCTGCATGAGCTGAATACGCTGCGGGCAAACGGCCTGACGCGCCACGCGCTGCTCGACTTCCACAGCCGTTACAAACTCCAGCTGCTGGCACACCATCAGGCGGGCTACCGCGAAATTGGCCCCTTCGTCGCCTCGCTGCACGAGTGGGACGATCTGGAAGCCTTCTTCGAGGCGTACCGCGAAAAACTGATGGCGATCCTCAGGAAACCCGCCTCACGGAAAAACCACACCAACGTGCTGATGCATATTCAGGGCTATTTCCGTAACCAGCTGAACAGCCGCCAGCGCGGCGAACTGCGCGATGTGATCCTGCATTACCGTGACGGATTACTGCCTATTCTCGCCCCGCTGACGCTCCTGAAACACTATCTGGCCGAATACCCTGACCGGTATCTGATGACGCAAAATTATTTTGATCCCTATCCAGATGACCTGGGTTTACGTCTGGCCGTGATCTGAATTCAAACGCGAGGCCCCATTGACCCTGAAAGGCCCGAAGCACTACCCCGTTTAGACGACACCTCACTGTCGTCTTTTTTTTTGCACTTTGCCTGAAACACTGTAACTTTGTACAGGTTTAGTCCGCAAAATTGGGTTCGCTTATGATCACTACCCTGCATATCCAAAACTACCGCTCGATTCGCGATCTCTCCCTGGAGCTGGAGCAGCTCAATATCGTTTTCGGCCCGAATGGCACCGGAAAATCCAATATTTACAAGGCGATCCACCTGATGCACAGCGCCGCACAGGGGCAATTCTCCCAGGCGCTGGCCAATGAGGGCGGGATTTTGAAAGTCTTCTGGGCGGGAAAAACCCGCAGCGATCAGCTGCGACGCATGAACCTCGCAGTAGAAACCGAGACTTACGAATATGAGCTTCAGGTGGGCTTTGTCGAAAAACTGCCTTATCCCTCGCAGTTCCAGCTCGATCCGGTGATCAAAGAGGAGTCCATCTGGCTGAGCGGTCAGCACCGACGCCTGTCGTCGCAGCTGATGAAGCGCAAGAATCAGGCCGTGTTTCTCAATAACGTGCACCACGAAAAAGTGACCCACAGCGGCACGCTGTACGAGAACGAATCGGTGTTCGGACAGCTGGGTGAACCGCACCTTTACCCGGAGGTGTCGCAAATGCGTGAGTCCCTGCGTAACTGGCGCTTTTATCATGAGTTTTCGGTCGCAACCGGCTCGGCGATGCGTGCGCCGCAGGTGGGATTCCGCTCCCCGGTGCTGGCCAGCGACGGCGCAAACCTGGCCGCGGCTTTTCAGACCATTGTTGAGATTGGCGACGAGATGCTGCTGATGCGTATTCTCGACCAGGCTTTTCCGGGCTGCGTGTTTTACAGCGACAATACCGGCGGGCGTTTTCGCATGATGATGCAGCGCGAAGGCTTAAGCAGACCGCTGGAGCCTGCGGAGTTCTCCGACGGCACGCTGCGTTTTTTGTGTCTGGCGGTGGCACTGTTAAGCCCGCGTCCGCCCGCGTTTATCGCGCTCAACGAACCGGAAAACAGCCTGCACCCGCAGATGCTGCCCGCGCTGGCGAGCCTGATTGCAGAGGCCAGCCGTTACTCACAGATCTGGCTCACCAGCCACTCGCCAGAACTGGCAAGGTTGATTGAAAAGCACCGCGCGTTTTCGCTGTATCAGCTGTCGATGGTGGAGGGAGAGACGAAGATGGAGAAGCTGGGATAGCTGGGGTAAATGCGGGGCACGCCCCGCATGTCTGCTATTCCCAACCCGGCACTGCCCCGCCGTTGAAGATCGTCTCTGCCGCCTTCGCCACTTCTGGCGACTGATACGCCTGAACAAATTCCTTCACGTTTTCGGCATCTTTATTGTCTTCCCGCGCTACCACGATGTTCACGTACGGCGAGTTTTTATCTTCGATAAAGACGCTGTCGTGCACCGGTGACAGCCCGGTTTGCTGGAGATAGGTGGTACTGATAATCGCCACATCCACTTTCGGATCGTCCAGCACGCGCGGCAACTGCGCCCCTTCCAGCTCCATGATGTTCAGCTTTTTCGGGTTAGCAGTGATATCCAGCGATGTCGGCAGCAAGCCCACGTCCGGTTTCAGGGTGATCAGCTTTTCGTTTTGCAGCAGCAGCAGCGCGCGGCCCAGGTTGGTCGGATCATTGGGGATGGCGACAGTTGCGCCGTCCTTTAGCTCAGTCACGGATTTGATCTTGCGGGAATAGCCCGCCATCGGGAAGACAAAGGTGTTACCGACGGCCACCAGCTTGTAGCCATGCGCTTTGTTATCTTCCGCCAGGAACGGGCGATGCTGGAAGACGTTGGCATCCAGCTCCCCGTGACTGGTGGCATCGTTCGGCAGCAGCGAGCCGCTAAAGCCCACCAGCTCGACATCAAGACCGAATTTCTCTTTCGCCACTTTTTTGGCGACTTCCGCCACGTCCTGCTCGGCACCGTTAATCACGCCGACTTTAATGTGTTTAGCATCGCTGCCGTTTTGGTCACAGCCCGCCAGCAGCAGGCCAGCGAGAAGAAGCGCACCCAATCGAAGTTTCACCCGTCATATCCTTTTGATAACTGTTTTCCCGACTATATCGGCAACGCAGCGGCAGGCTAAAAAACGAAATGGCATCAGTAAGAAGGATAAGTTATATGCGGGTAGTGCCCGGTAAGCGTCGCGCCACCGGGCATGGGTATCAGGCCTGTTTCTTGCGTAACGGCGTTTCGCGCAAAAACCACGACAGCGCAAACGCCAGCACCATAATCCCTGCCGCCATCAGGAACACCGCATGAATGGCGGAGCCAAAGGCATCCAGATAGTTCAGGCGCAGGGCGTCAGGCAGATGGTGAATGGCGGCGGGGTTCATCTCCCGCGGCAGTTCGGTGCCCTCGGGTATCCGTGCCATCAGGCCCGACTGCAACACGTGAGTGAAGACCGCGCCAAACAGCGCCACGCCAATCGCCCCACCAATAGAGCGGAACAGCGTCACGCCGGAGGTCGCCACACCATACTGATCCGCAGAGACGCTGTTCTGCACCGCCAGCACCAGCACCTGCATCACCAGACCCAGCCCCGCCCCCAGCACGCCGGTAAAGAGGTACAACTGCCAGACCGGTGAATCAATGGTGATCCGCGTCAGCAACGCCATGCCGATCACACCCAACAGGGTGCCAAGGATCGGGAACAGGCGGTATTTCCCGGTGCGGCTGATAATGCGACCGCTGATAATCGAGGTCAGCAGCAGTCCGCCCATCAACGGGATCAGCTGTAACCCGGCCTCGGTCGGGGTGGCGTCTTTGACAATCTGCAGATAGAGCGGCAGGAACGTCACCGAGCCAAACAGCGACATGCCGATGATAAAGCCAATCAGACTGCACAGCAGGAAGCTGCGATCCCGGAAAAGCGACAGCGGAATAATCGGCTCCCACGCCAGACGCTCCTCATAGATAAACCCGGCGATGCCCGTCAGGCCAAAGGCCAGAATGCACCACAGCTGCGGGTCGCTCCACTCGCGTACCGTACCCCCTTCGCTGGTAAACAGGATAATGCACAGCAGCGCCATGCTGAGGTAAATCGCCCCCAGATAGTCGATCTCATGTTTATTACGCTTCGCGCTGCCGTGGAATACCGCCCCGATCACCAGCAGGGCAAACAGCCCCAGCGGCAGGTTGATGTAAAAGATCCAGCGCCAGGAGGCGTGCTGCACCAGAAAACCACCGACCAGCGGGCCGATCACCGTCGCCAGACCAAAGACCCCACCGAACAGCCCCTGATAGCGGCCACGATCGGCAGGCGGGATGACATCGGCCACCGCCGCCATGCTGATCACCATCAGCCCGCCGCCGCCTAACCCCTGTAAAGCGCGCATCAGCACCAGTTGGGTCATGTTCTGCGCCAGCCCGCACAGGGCGGAGCCAAGCAGAAACAAGACTATCGCGATTTGCAGTACGATTTTGCGGCCAAAGAGATCGCCAAACTTTCCGTACAGCGGCACCACGATAGTGGAACTCAGGATATACGCCGTCACCACCCAGGAGAGCTTATCCAGCCCGCCAAGCTCGCCCACAATGGTAGGCAACGCCGTGGAGACGATGGTCTGATCGAGGGCCGACAGCAGCATCACCAGCAAGAGAGCGCTGAACAACAGCCGGACAGAAGGCGCGTTTTTGGTTTGCGTTGTCGATTCGGACGCCATAAAACACCGCTTGAAATTAATTAATTGGGTAATTAATATTTAATGAAGTTATGAATCAGGTCAAGGGATCCTCCGCGCATGTCAGCACATAAAGATAATTCTGAACCCAGGCCACAGGCCCGCCGCCCGGGGCGTCCGCGCGGAAGCAAACCCACCGCCACCAGCCGGGAACAATTGCTGGATATCGCGCTGGATCTCTTTTCGCGTCAGGGGATTGCCCGCACCTCCCTCAACGCCATTGCCAAAGAGGCGGGCGTGACACCGGCGATGCTGCACTACTACTTCAACTCCCGGGAGCAACTGCTCGATGCCATGATCGAGGAGCGTTTTTTGCCGCTGCGCAGCGCCATTGGCACGCTGTTCAGCGCCCACCCGGACGATCCGGTAACCGCCCTGACGTTAATGGTGAAAAAGCTGGCCGATCTGGCCGTCGAACACCGCTGGTTCGCGCCGCTGTGGATGCAGGAAGTGATCGGGGAGATGCCGGTGCTGCGGACGCATCTGCAGGCCCGGTTTGGTGATGAGAAATATCAGGCGACGCTGGAAACCATTGCCCGCTGGCAACAGGAGGGGAAACTGAATCGCGACCTGGCACCCGAGCTGCTGTTCACCACCCTGTTAAGCCTGGTGCTGGTGCCCTTTTCACGGATGCGGAATGACGAGAGGTTACATACCCTCTCGCCTGACAGCATCGTGCGCCATGCGCTGGCGGTGATCGGTAGCGGTATTGGCGCTTAAAGCGCCTTCGACAGGTAATGGCGCTGTATGCCCGGGTAGGGAAAATCGTTCAGCGTCATTTCAAGCTTATAGCCCTGCTTTTCATAAAACGGACGCGCCTGGAAACTGAAGGTATCCACCAGCGCATGGCGGCAACCCTGACGTCGCGCTTCGCCTTCGGCGGCATCCATCAGTTGTCGCCCCAGCCCGCTGCCGCGCTTCTCGTCGCTGACCCACAGATATTTAATGTTCAGCCACTCGCCCTGGCGATTGCCGATAAGACCGCCGCGCATTTTGCCGCCCTCATCGCGGGCATACACGGCGATATCATTCCCCACGCGGGAAAAATCAATAAACTGGCTGTTGTAGATCCGCAACTGCTGCAGTAACTCTTCTTGTTCTTGTTCGGTAATGGTGTCGGTAATACTCAGTTGCATATCATTCTCCCGTTACGTTGCTTCTCGACTATCCCACATTCTGCCGACGATAAAAACACCAAAATCTGGCGTAACGCGCGCTAAAAAATGTAAGTGCAATCAATGCCAAATTCCCTTTGCGAACATCATCACCTTTTGTTGCGTGACTGTCACCCGCCGTCACAAATTTTCGTTTGCGCGTATCTGCCTGTTCAGTTCTGTGGCTACGCTTATTCATACCCTGGAGCAACTATTCGCAAAATTAATACTTTCGGCTGGGGTCGAAAACAGGGATGTAACGATATATTTCATAAACGTGTGTGGTTTTCCCGGAGGTTTCCATGAAGTCAGCGCACCTGTTTTGCCTGGTAGTCTGCTTGCTTTTTGCCGCCTTCGTTCATGCTCAGGAACTGAACGACCCGGTAAAATTAGAACAAATGAAACAGTCGGTTTTGAAGGATGTGAAGAAAGCCTGTGCCCCGCAACGCAAGCAAAGTGATAAAGAGTGGCAGGCGATGATCATGGCCTCGGAAGCCAATCAGATGCTGGTCAAAAATGCGGTCGTGGCAATGGAACGGAACAACCAGGAAGGTTACTGGGATGCCGTGAGTCAGGTGGACTGCATGGAGGATTACTGATTACGCATTAAGGGGCCATGCAGCCCCCTTAATTTTTTACCGCCGCACGTCTGGAATAATTAAATCCCCACGCAGCACATACGAACCCAGCATCTGGGTCTTCTCATTCAGCCAGGTGACGATACGTGCCGCCATGGCATCCATCGAGTATTCAATCGCCGGGATGGTCGGAATGCCTGGCAGATGCAGCGATCCCGCCAGACTGAACACCATGATGTCGCCCGGTACTGACCTGTTGAACGCCTGCAGCTGTGGGATCACCCGCTGTGCTTCCTGTTCGTCGGCGACCAGTAAGGCATTGAAATTCAGTGTGCTGGCGTTGTTGAGCAGCTCCTGGAGGGCCACAGAGGATGACGTGGCTTCCATAAACACCAGGTTGCGATTAAACGGCAGGAAGTTCTTCTCCAGCCCATGCTTGTAGCCCAGCAGCACCTGATCGGCAAAGCCGCTGCCGTGCGGGTGGATCAGGGCAATCTGGCGTCGGCCCTGGCTGGCGAGGAAGTTACAGGCGGTTTCCGCGGCAAAAGCATGGTCGTACTGGATGCTGTTGACGTTGTTGGTTTCCATGCAATCCACCAGGATGACATTCTCCTGATCGATGTGCAGCGGGAAACGGGCGCCGATAATCAGAATGTCATCGCATAATCCGCAGGAGAGTTCATCCAGCGCGCCCATGACTTCGGCTTTGGTGTTGGCGAAGCGAAGCAGCAGGTGCTTCTGGTGCTGGCTGAGGTGTTTTTCCAGCGCGTACAGGTAACCCGTGGTTTGATTAATGTTGTCCTGCGCGCAAATGACGCCGATACAGCCGGTAGACTGGCTCAGCAGCGACTGGGCAATGACATTTGGCCGATAGTTCAGCTCTTCCACCGCTTTTAGTACGGCCTGGCGGCTGGCTTCCTTTACGCCGCGCGATCCGCTCAACACCCGTGATACCGTGGCTTTGGACACCCCGGCCAGACGTGATACATCGTTGATTGTAGACATCTTTATCCCCTGACAGGTCGCTCCAGGCACCTGTAATTCCTGAATCCACTTCGGCTCATATTATAGCCACTGAGGAGTATATCTGTTTCCGTTTTCCATGGAAACCGATTTTCCGTTTCCACTCCATATGCTGCAAAAACAGTCAAAATACGTGACCTGAATCCGATAATAAGGCGCGATAAGTAAGGGATCTTGATGGCTGTCACACTTCTGTCTTATACCAATGGAAACCGGTTTCCATATGTTATCCAATCATCCCCGCAATAACTATTTACATTTTGAGGATGGTTGTCGATGTTCAAGATAATGCTGTGCTGTTCTGCCGGGATGTCCACCAGCCTGCTGGTTCGGAAAATGGTCGAAGCCGCGAACGAACGCGGTTTACCGGTCAAAATCGATGCATACGGTGTTTCAGAATTTGATACACAGTTTCCGCAATACCAGGTGGTGCTTCTCGGACCCCAGGTCAAATACATGTTAAAAACGCTCTCAGACAAGGCTGCCACCCAGGGCATACCCGTACAGTCCATCGATACAATGGATTACGGTATGCAACGTGGCGATAAAGTGCTGGACTATGCTCTGTCGCTCATCGAAGCGGCACACTAAGAAGGTGTTCTCATGAGTTCGTTATATCAATCTATGGTTGCCGTCATTGAGCAGTCCATCGCGCCGCTGGCAGGCAAGCTGGGCCAGCAGAAGTACGTGATTGCCATCCGTGACGGCTTTACCGCCGCGCTGCCGTTTATGATCATCGGCTCGTTTATGTTGGTATTTATCTTCCCGCCGTTCTCCGCAGATACCACTAACAGCTTTGCCCGCGGCTGGCTCGATTTCTCTGAGACGTACCGCGAACAGCTGATGCTGCCGTTTAACCTCAGCATGGGCGTGATGACGTTCTTCATCTCGGTAGGGATTGGTGCCAGTCTGGGCCGTCAGTTTAATCTCGACCCGGTGATGTCCGGCCTGCTGGCCTTTATGGCGTTCCTGCTGGTGGCCGCGCCGTATGCCGACGGTAAAATCTCTACTCAGTATCTGTCGGGCCAGGGGATCTTCACCGCGCTGATCACCTCCATCTATGCCACCCGCGTTTACGCCTGGCTGAAGGATCATAAAGTCACCATCCGTCTGCCGAAAGAAGTGCCCACCGGCGTGGCGCGCTCGTTTGAAATCCTGATCCCGGTCGTGGTGATCATCGGTACGCTGCACCCGCTGAACCTGTTTATCGAAGCGCAAACCGGGATGATCATTCCGCAGGCCATTATGCACCTGCTGGAGCCGCTGGTTTCCGCCTCTGACTCCCTGCCTGCCATTCTGCTCTCTGTGCTGCTGTGCCAGATCTTCTGGTTCGCCGGTATCCATGGTGCGCTGATTGTCACTGGCATCATGAACCCGTTCTGGATGGCTAACCTCTCCGCCAACCAGGCCGCACTGGCTGCCGGCGCTGCGCTGCCGCACGTCTATCTGCAGGGCTTCTGGGATCACTACCTGCTGATTGGTGGTGTGGGTTCTACCCTGCCGCTGGCCTTCCTGCTGCTGCGCAGCCGCGTAACCCACCTGCGTACCATCGGCAAAATGGGCGTGGTGCCAAGCTTCTTTAATATCAACGAACCTATTTTGTTCGGTGCGCCGATCATCATGAACCCGATGCTGTTTATTCCGTTCGTGTTCGTTCCGATGATCAACGCTTGTCTGGCGTATACCGCCACCAAACTCGGCTGGCTGGCACAGGTCGTCTCGCTGACGCCGTGGACCACTCCGGCGCCAATTGGTGCCTCCTGGGCGGCAAACTGGGCACTCAGTCCGGTGGTGATGTGCGTCATATGTATGGTGATGTCGGCGCTGATGTATTTACCGTTCCTGCGTGCTTATGAGCGTTCTTTGCTGAAAACCGAAGAACAAAAAGCGCAGGCAACCGTAGGTGCAGCAGAGACCGTCGGCAATTAAGTCAAAGAGGACGTTTTATGAAATATGCATTTCCCGAAAACTTCTGGTGGGGTAGCGCCTGTTCTGCACTGCAAACCGAAGGGGAAAGCCAGGGCAGTGGTAAGGGATTAACCACCTGGGATCACTGGTTCGCTACTGAGCCGAATCGCTTTCACAATGGGGTAGGGCCGCAAAATACCTCCACGTTTTATCAGCACTGGAAAGCCGACATTCAGCTGTTAAAGCAGCTGAACCACAATAGCTTTCGCACCTCGATAAGCTGGGCGCGCCTGATCCCGGACGGCGTGGGTGAAGTAAACCAGGAGGCGGTCGCGTTCTACAATCAGGTGATCGACGAACTGCTTGCCCAGGGCGTGACGCCGTTTATCACCCTGTTCCACTTCGACATGCCGATGGCGATGCAGGAGATCGGCGGGTGGGAAAACCGTGATGTGGTTGCGGCCTATGCCCGCTACGCAGAAACCTGCTTTGAGCTTTTTGGTGATCGGGTAATGCACTGGTTTACCTTTAACGAGCCGATTGTGCCGGTAGAGGGCGGGTATTTGTATGACTTCCACTACCCGAACGTGGTTGATTTCCGCCGCGCGGCAACCGTGGCCTATCACACCGTGCTGGCCCATGCGCAGGCGGTTCGCGCCTTCCGCGCCGGGCATTTCGCCGGTGAGATTGGCATCGTGCTGAACCTCACGCCGTCCTATCCGCGTTCGCAGAATCCGGCGGATGTGAAGGCCGCGCACCATTGCGACCTGCTGTTTAACCGCAGCTTCCTCGACCCGGTGCTGTGCGGGGAATACCCGGCGGATCTGGTGGCGATGCTGAAGGCACACGATCAGCTGCCTGCCTGTCTGCCTGAAGACAGCGCGCTAATTGCCGACGGCAAAATCGACCTGCTGGGGGTTAACTACTACCAGCCGCGTCGGGTGAAGTGTCGTGATACGGCCATCAATCCACAGGCACCCTTTATGCCGGAGTGGTTCTTCGACAGCTACGAAATGCCGGGCCGTAAAATGAACCCGTACCGTGGCTGGGAAATTTACGAGCCGGGTATTTACGATATTCTCATTAACCTGCGCGATAATTACGGCAACCCTCGCTGTTTTATTTCTGAAAATGGCATGGGCGTCGAAAACGAGCAGCGTTTTATTGAGAACGGTCAGATTAACGATCAATACCGTATCGATTTTATTTCTGAACACCTTAAATGGCTACATAAAGGAATTAGCGAAGGCTGTAATTGTCTTGGCTATCATATGTGGACATTTATTGATAACTGGTCATGGTGTAATGCCTATAAAAACCGCTACGGTTTTATCCAGCTGGATTTAACCACGCAGCAGCGCACCATTAAAAAGAGCGGAGAATGGTTTGCCGAAACCTCTCTGAATAATAGTTTCGATAAATAGAGTAATAGATGATGATTGCCTTAGAAGAAGCCGTAATGGAAATCATCGTCAATGCTGGTCAGTCGCGCAGCCTGTGCTTTGAAGCACTGCATGCTGCGCGGCAGGGCAACTTTGACGAAGCGAAAAGCCTGCTGCGCGAAGCCGATGGCTACGCGCGCCAGGCGCACCATATGCAGACCAAACTGATCGAGCAGGACGCGGGTGAAGCCCGCCAGCCGATGACGTTAATTATGGTACACGCCCAGGATCATTTAATGAACTCGCTGCTGGCCCGTGAATTATCCGAAGAAATTATTCACCTGTATCAGCGTTAATAGTAAATATTAGCCATGGAGTGAATGTTACGATAATAGTGTAAAGCCTCTGTACCCTAAAAAATAAAAATCAACTTGTTCTGATGACAGCGACATATTCTGTCAATGCGGAACGGGGTGGTTATTGTCTGAATAAAATTTAAATATATTGAGATAACCATGAATATGATTAAAAAACTTCCATTAAAAATGGCGGTTATCGCCGCGCTTTGCCCGGTTTCTGTCCTCGCCCAGGAATTCACGCAGGAGCAAATCGACGCCATTGTGGCCAAAGCGGTGGACAAAGCCCTGGCCGAGCGCCAGGCAAAAATGGATGCTGCGGTGGCGAAAAAGGCCGACGTGGTGACCGAACCGCAGAGCGCCGCCCAGTCCCCGGATATGGCCATCCCGTTCGGCATTAAATTTACCGGCTATGCCCGCTACGGCGCGCACTTCCAGGCTGCCGACCAGAAATACGTCGCGGTGGACGGCTCCTACAACGGCGCCTCGGCCATTGGTCGTCTGGGCAACGAAGGCAACGGCGGCGAGTTCCAGCTCTCGAAAGCCTTTAAGGGTGAAAACGGCGCCATCTGGGACGTCAACGTGATGATCGACCACTGGGGCGACGAGGTGAACCTGAAAAAAGCCTACGCCGGGGTGACCAACATTCTGGCATCCAACCCGAACGCCTATATCTGGGCCGGGCGTGATTTCCACCAGCGTCCGCAGCAGGGCATCAACGACTACTTCTGGATGAACCACGACGGCCAGGGTGCCGGGGTGAAGAACTTCGACATCGGCGGGGTGCAGTTTGACGTGGCCACCGTGGCGGCAGTCGAATCCTGCAGCCCGGAAGTGATGGACGACGAAGCTAACCCGTCGCGCATCACCTGTACCGGCGGCTCCGGCACCGGGGACAAAGGCAACTACGCGGCCACCTCCAAAATTCACGGCATGAAGCTCGGCCCGATCGACCTGGAGCTGTACGCCAACTACGGCTTTGACTCGAAAGCCATCGACACCGAAGAGCGGACCAACGCCTGGCAG